>Ga0214473_10000017_pt1 | contig 240723 bp, 191 predicted proteins | sample RVTome_7_FD_203509 | JGI IMG/M metagenome (GOLD analysis project Ga0214473, IMG submission 203509) | Soil microbial communities from uranium-contaminated site in the Upper Colorado River Basin, Wyoming, United States - RVT98D197 | ecosystem: Environmental > Terrestrial > Soil > Contaminated >...
TATACAGAGTGCCGGTAACGTTATTCACCGTACCCGTCTCGGTAATCGAGAACCGTGTCACCGTGGACGGCACGCTGAGATAGAGTCGAACCGTTGTCGACGCGCTCACGTCGAGACTTCCGATCGCAAGGGGCAGCGCGCCGGATAATGCGGGGAGGTAAGTGACTGTACCCGAACCCGAAAGCGTGCGCAGGAGGAGCTGGGAGATTTTCAGGTTGCGGGCATGACCGGTGCCGGTGTTGGTCAGCCGCACCTCGAAGTAACGGTTGCCGAGCGAGTCGGAGCCGCGGGCGACCAGCGCGCCGGCGATGCGTGGAGTGCCCACCTGCACGAACACGTCAAAGAACGACGTCGCCGGGTTGCCGGAGAAGTCGGTGGCGGTGCAGTGGACCGTGGTCGTGCCGAGAGGGAATGTGCTGCCGGAAGCGGGCACACACGACACCGCGGGACTTGGGTCCACGGTGTCAGTGGCCACCGGGGCGGCGAAGTTCACGGCTGCGCCGTTTGAACCGGTGGCGGGGACGGTCATATTCGCATGCGGGGAAAGTGTGGGCGGAGTGGTGTCCACGACGAAGACGTCGAAGAAGGAGGACGCCTGATTGTTGGCGGCGTCGGTGGCAGTGCAGTTGACCGTCGTTTGGCCGAACGGGAAAGTGCCGCCAGAGGCGGGCGAGCAGGCCGGCGTGAGTGGGCCATCAGTGTCGTCGTTGGCGGTGGCGACATAGTTCACGGCAGCACCGGATGGTGACGTTGCTTCCACGGTGATGTTCGCGGGAAGCGTCAGCACGGGCGGCGTGGTGTCGGTCGCCACGCCGGTCCAGTCCTGCGTCACGCTGTTGCTGGCGCCGCCGTTGGGAAAGCTGGCGACGATGATGTCCTGGCCGGAATTGGTTCCGGTGTAGTTGAAATTGGCGACGCCGCTGGCATTCGTGGTGGCGTTGCCGGTGGCGATGTTTGCGCCAGTCACATCGAAAGTGATGGGAGCGCCAGCGATGCCGTTGCCGAAGATGTCCAGCAACGTGGCGGTGACGGTGTGAGTGCTTCCGAGGTTCGCCGATGCGCTGAGCGGAGCGAGTTGGATGGCGTCCTGCCCTGACGATGGCGTGGGCAAGCAAACCATGAAGGAACTGGCGGGAGTGCTGCCGAAGCCCACGGCGCCGGCGTAGACCTGGTGAATCCCCGCGGCGGGATTCGGCCACGGGGAGGAAATCGTAATGGATGCGCCTGCCGCTATCGGCGCCGCGGCCTCGGCAGATCCGATGGCCACACCACCAGCTTCCGGGTCACCGTCATAGAAATAGACGCGCACGGGGGAAGTGATGTCCACGCTGCCGGTGTTGGTGACGGCAACGCTGAGGTCGGCGCCGCCGGGGCAACTCTGCTGGCTGACGCGGAGCGTTTCCAACTTGAACTGCGGCAGCGGTGGCAGATCGCTTTGCGCAACCGTGCGAACGGAAGGAACAACGTCCAGCACCTGCGGACCGCCAAAGCCGCCGGGTCCAACGGGGATCACCGCGACCTGCGAAAACTGCCCGAGTGGGGTGATGCGGTACACCCCTTGCGGAAAGAGGGTAGGAAAAGAGTTATCCGAGCCAGCCACGATCACATCGCCACCTGAGTCAAGGGCAAAGTCTTTGGGATTCAGAGCTGGCGTGCCCGGGTTGGCCAGGCTCAGCGGAAAGGTTTCCAGCACCCAAGCGTTGATTGTGCTGGTGGTAGTGTCTGGAGTGATCTTGGGAGGTATGGGAGTGCGCGATAGCCGCAGTTGCCCGGCGCTAGCGCGGCCCGTCAAATAGTTTCCAAACACGTCCACTTCAATACCCGGGCCGCTTGAGCGCGCGCTGGCGTTGATTTCACCCCCCCACCCCGGAATGAAGATCCCACCCAGGCCGGCCCGCACGAACTTCACACGCGGGACAAACTGTCCCAGCGGATCTTCATGCCGTGCGTCGGGGATCACTTCCGTCATCTCCCCGGAATCCGGGTCCATGGTGAAGATTCCGGTGCCGAAGTTAGGCCAAATCAGGTTGTTTACGGCCCCCACCACGATTTGCCCCTGCGGGTTGATGGCCAGTGAGGCGCCGTGGGCGCCGCTGCTGCGACCAGCAAAATCAGAGACCACGAGCTGCCCGTTGCGAATCTCACTTTTGTAGTAGTTCTGATCCACTTCGGCAATCACCGAGGCCCGCGAACCATCCTTGGCGAGGCGAAGCACCTTGACGCGACCTTGAATGGCGCCACAGAAAAAGTTGAGCTGCGGGAAATCCAGGAACTCACGCATGCCGGGTCCCAGGTTTTCTTGAACGGAGAGAATGATGTCGCCGCGGCCGTCGAAAACAAAGTCCCGGAAATTCTGAATGGCGAAGCCGACGAGATTCTCAATCTGCTGGCGAGTGATTGTGTTCAGCAATATTCCGTTGGAGTCGTACTGCTCGAGCGTCAAGACAGTCACATTGCACCCACCGCCGATACCGCCAGGCTTCGAGACCCAGATGTCGCCGTTCACATCCACGTGAAGCGTGCCAACGTTGCTGATGATGGGAAGGCCGGGGCGCAGCGTGTTCACCGTGCCGTCCGGGGAAACCCGGTACATTTCCTCGCGGTTGGACATGACGATGACGTCCTGCACGTTGACGTCGCCGACGTTTAGCTGGCCGTAGGAAATGTCCGTGTTGCCGGCCGGATCGGTGGACTTGACCGCCACGAGACGCGCACCGGCTTCGGCAAACGTGAAATCTACGGCTGCGCCGGCGCCGTCGTCGAACTGGCCGTCGCCGTCAAAGTCCCAGGCGTAGGTGAGCGCGTCGCCGTTGGGGTCCGAGGATTTGCTGGCGTCGAAACCAAAGGAGCGCCCCGGCGGCGTGGCGAAGGGGCCAAGCGAAGCCGAGTTGGGATGCGAGAAGGAGATCGGCGGCAGACCGCGCGCCTCTCGGTCGCTGGGAATTCCGGAGAGCCCCGGCAAACCGACCAGAAACGGGTTCTTCTCGAGGTAGATAATGATCCACGACTGCAGCCCGCTGGGAATCAGGTCCGGCACCTGATTGGCCGGCAGGCGCTTGAATTGCGGCCCGAGGGGGAGGAAAAGGCTGGCGATGGCGCGGCGCATCTCCGGGAAGAACGCAAGGAACTCCGCCGCCTCCGGCAGCGCCCCCATGGAGTCGTTGGGCAGCTCGCGCTCGAACGATTCGAGGAGGGCGTAGAAACGCAACAGGCTTCCGCCGTTGGTGACCAGCAGGTTGACGAACTTGTTGGCCTCTTCGAGCTGCAACATCATGTACTCATCGTTGCCGGCCACCTGCGCGCCCTGGAAGCGCTCCAGGCTGGTGAGCAAGGCCTGGCTGGCGGCGGCCTGCTCGGAAAGGACGTGGGCCATGTCGCGCATGATGCGTTCGAGCGGAGTGGACGCGGCGGCGAAGTTGTACTGGAGATTGCCAAGCTCGGCGAATTGCGTGAAGTTGGGATCGGGCGGATCGTTGGCGATGCCTTTGTAGTGGGCGATTAAGTCTCCGCATCGCGTCTTGGCCACGTCGGCCCAGCTGAACATAGCCGAAGATTTGTTCAGGTTGGCCTGGCCCACCATTTGCCCGAAGAGTGTGCAGAACCCGGGAATTACGACGGGATTCGGGCCGCCCACGATGGTCTGGCCGGCCAGGGCCTGCGAGTAGTTTTGCGCCGACTGCTTCACGGGATGGAGATTAATGGGCTGAATGGGCCCGGGCAGGACGACTTCGAAGCCCAAATTCGGCCCGTCGCCGAGCACGATGTCAATGCCCGGGTCATACACGCCGTCGAGACATTGGTCCATCACCACGGCGTAGCGGCCTGCGACGAGATTGCCGGCGGGGTTGGTGATGCCCACCACTTCGTCCACGAACGCGCCCGCGCCGGTGCCGGTCACGCGGTTGGGGCTGCCGCTCAGGTCGTTCAACTTGGTGAACGCGGGCAGCGGACCGCTCGGGTCGGGGATGACGTACAAGTCGGCCACGGGGAAAAAATCGAAGCGCCCCTCACCGCGGCCTGAGGTACTGCCGGGGTCGGCGATGTACATCCCTGGACAAACAGGAATATAGGGCACCACGCCGCTGACGGTAATCACCTCGCCCGCACCGAAGGTTCTTCCGCCCTCGCCGAAAAATGCCTGGCTGATTTCGAGAAATCCCCCAAAGCTGCCCAGGGCCTGCGCCGCCGCAGGTGGCGGAGAGAACAGCCCGCCGGGCAATGCCAACCCGAGAATCAGCCCAGCCGCCAAGACGCGACGCACCAGCACGCTCGCGCGAAGAGCTGGGAACTGACCTGCTTCGCGGAGTGCAACTCCGGCAAACCGCAGCCGTTCAGAAGTCCGGGCATTCATGGCGAGCCTCCAGAGAGAAATCATCAGATACAATTGCCTTGCTCCAGCCCGCGGGACGGCGCATTGCCCACGGGGGTGCGGTGCGTTAACATGCCGACAGCATATGAATGCGGAGCCGGGCGGCTGCGGAGCAGTCGCCTGCGGAAGTCCCACGAATAACGCATGGGTGGAATCGCTGTCTTTGGCAGCGGCTCAAGGTTTTCTCAAGAAGTTCTCAAGAGGCAGATGAGCCTGTCCGGTAAGCACTTCTACGAATTCGGTCCCTTCCGTTTGGATCCCGCTGAAGGCTTGCTTCAGCGCGAAGGCCAGGCGGTTCCCCTGCCCCCCAAAGTGTTCGAAACCCTTCGCGTGTTGGTGGAGAGCTCCGGGCACTTGGTGGAAAAAGAAGAGCTGATGCGGCAGATCTGGCCGGACACGTTTGTGGAAGAGGCCAATCTCGCGCAGAACATTTTTACACTGCGCAAGGTGCTCGGTGAAGGTGGAGGCGGCCCGGAGTATATCGAAACGGTGCCCAAGCGCGGCTACCGGTTTGTGGCTGCGGTGCAAAAAATCGAAGACGTCGCCGCGAGCGAAATGCCGGGAAGAGTGGAATCGCCTATTGGGGAAGCCCAAGCGCGGAAAGCAAAGAACATCGTGGCCGTAGTCGCCGTGGCCAGCGTGGTATTTGGCGTCGGCCTGGTGATGTGGCAGTGGTTGCGTCCGCGGGCGGCGCCTCCGGCGGAAAGAGTGAAGCTGGCAGTACTGCCGTTTGAAAACCTCAGCGGCGACGCAGAGCAAGACTACCTGAGCGACGGCCTCACCGAGGAAATGATTACGCAACTCGCGCGGCTCAATCCGGACCGCCTCGCGGTCATCGCCCGCACCTCCTCCATGCACTTCAAGGGCAGCAAGAAAACCGTGGCGCAGATCGGGCAAGAGCTGGGTGTGGACTACGTACTGGAGGGCAGCATCCGGCGCGAAGGCGAGCGGCTGCGCATCAGCGCGCAGCTCATCCAGGTGAAGGATCAAACGCACGTGTGGGCCGAGAACTACGAGCGGGACGTCGGTGACTTGATGGCCGTACAGGACCAGGTGGCGCAAGCGATCGCCGCGGAAATCCGCGTGCAGCTCACCCCGCAAGGGCTGGCGGCGGCAGGACGCGGCTCGAGCGCCCGGGCCGCTTCGCCGGAGGTCTATCAACTTTATTTGAAGGGACGCTTCTTCTGGAACAAGCGCACGCCCGAAGGCTTTGCCAAGAGCATCGAGCTATTTGAAGAGGCCATCCGCAAAGACCCCAAGTTTGCTCTGGCCTACGCCGGCCTGGCGGATTCCTACGTGCTCCTGGGGCCAAACAATGTGCGGCCGCCGAAGGAAGTCTATCCGAAGGCGAAAGCCGCGGCGCAGAAAGCCCTGGAGCTGGACGAGACGCTGTCGGAAGCGCACGCGTCCCTGGCCTTCGCGAAGCTGCTCTACGATTGGGACCCGCGCGGGGCGGAGCAGGAATTCCAGCGGGCCATCGCCGACAATCCGGGGTACCCCACGGCGCGGCACTGGTATGCCTACACGCTGGCCGCGCTGGGAAAGCTGGACCTGGCCGTGGCGGAAATCCGCCGGGCGCAGGCGCTAGACCCGCTCTCGCTGAGTATCAGTTCGGACGTGGGGCAGATTCTACTGTTCGCGCGGCGGTACGAGGAGGCCGTCGAGCAGTGCAAGAAAACCCTGGAAATGGATCCGGACTATCGTGCCGCTTACTGGTATCTCGGGCTGACTTACGAACAAATGGGAAGGAACAACGAGGCGGTGGACGCGCTACTGAAACAGGTGAGCCTGCGCGGCGAGGCCGCGGCCACCCAGGAGCAATTGAAAAAAGCGTACGCCGCAGGCGGGATGAAAGCTTACTGGCACACCTGGGCCGCGCGGTGGGAAACGCCGTCGCAGCGGAAGGAAATTCCCGCCTTCAGCCTGTCGGTGGTCTACGCGCGCGCGGGTGAAAAAGACAAAGCCATGGCCATGCTGCTGAAGGCCCATGCGGAACATTTTCCGTCCCTGGTGTTCTTGCCGGTGGAACCAGTGTTTGATCCCCTCCGAGAAGATCCCCGATTCATTGAGCTGCTGAAGCGCATCGCTCCCGCATCGTAAGCCGCGCAGCGCGCAGTTGTTTGCCAGCCAGGTGAATGCGGACTGGCGGCCGCTCACTTGGACGCGAGCGTCGAGAACCGGCGCACGGTAAGCGCGATGGGCAGCCCGACGCACATGATGTGCGTGAGCACGGCGATGGTCACGGCGGAAATTGTGAATCGGCTTCTGATGCCCGCGAGCGGCAGCACAAGAAAATACATGAAAAGGTAAACTGCGACGCCGTAAAGCATCCCCCAAGTGACGGCCCGTTGCGTCAGGAAACTCAATTTGCGGCTCGCCAGGTAATAGACAGCGGTCGCCGTCGTGGCGATCAGGAAGTGCAGCGCGGCGCCCAGAGCGGCGGTGGCCAAGCCACCCTGGTAAGCGTTTGCACCCAGCAGGCCGCTAGAGATCGATTGCAGAATGCGCACCGGGGAGACGCCTCGCACACCCCAGGTCACAAACGCCGCCGAGATGTCCATCACTCCTGCGAGCAGACCGCCCCAGGCAATGGCCTGCAACGCTTTCGACTTTTCCATAGAACACAAAACTATCATGTATAGGATTTGAGGAATACCGGCAGGTAAATCTCCTCAGGTGTATACTCCGTCGCAAATCTGCCCCCGTGAGGACAACGATGCGCAAAACACGCTTCATGAGTGTGTTGTTTCTGGTGCTCTCGGCCGCATTCTTTTTCGTGCCGCAGTTCCGGCAAGCATTTGCCCTGCCGATGATGATCATGGCGTTGGAATCGAGCAGCGGCTCGAAGTATGCCCTCTTCTCGAATTCCCAATTGCAGCAATGGGCGCGGGATGGGGAAGCGCAGCGCGACGCGCGCGCTCTGGCCTTTGTCGCCCTGCGCCTGCCCGATGCCGCGGAGCGTGCACGCCTGGCCGACATGGCTGTGTCCATCGATCCCAAGCTGAGCTGGGTTTACATCTCCTTGATTTCCATCGCGAACAACCGCAAAAGCCCGGAGACACTGGCCTGGGCGAAAAAACTCCAGCAATTCGATCCAGAAAACGCGCTGGGCTACTTGCAGGAAGCCGAAAATCTGCGCGAAAACAATGCGCTGCTCGTGAAGTCATCCGCGCCGGGCCTGCCCAACTGGGAGGAGTGGTTGAAGCTGGCGGAATGGCGCGCGGCGATGGAGAAAGCCTTCGCGGCGCCTCACTACGACGGCTATGCTCTGCGACGCTTCGATCTGGAGCGCACGTTTATGCGCGAGCGCGGCGTGGCCACGCCCGTGCGCGTGCTCTTTTCCATGGTCTCCTACCCCATCCCCAACCTGCTGAACATCCGGCAATACGCCGTCCTGATGGTCAACAAAGTGGGCAAGGACGCCGAGAAAGCCGGGAAAACCAAAGAGGCGCTGGCGCACTACTGGTCCGTGGCAAATTTCGGCGAGCGCATGCACCTGGGAGCAGGCACGACCATCGAGCAGCTCATCGCCGCGGCAGTGCAGAAAATCGCCTACCAGCCGCTGGAGTCGTTGCTGCGCAGCAGCGGGCAGCCACAAGCCGCCGACACTTTGCACTACGCTGCCGCCGAAAGCCAGCGCCGCACCGCTGCGCGGCGCGGCAAGGATGTGCTGGCCTTGAGCACCAACTACTTGTGGAACGCGCTGATGGTGAACATCTTCCTGGTGCTGGTGATGGTCTTCAGCACCCTGACGGTGATTGCCGTGCTCTACGTGAATCTCAAGCGCTGGATCCGCGCGCGCCAACACGGCAAAACGTACGACACGGTGACCATCGCGGAAAACTATCTGCCTGTGCTGCTGTTCGCCTTCTGCGTGGGGCTGTACATCAGCTACTACCCGTACGCGCGCAATTTCCAGTACTACATGAATGTCACCGGCGAAATGCATGACCTGGAGTCAGTCTTCTCGCACACCATCTCGCTGCCGCACATCATCCCGGGACAGCAGATTCCCCTGGGCAATCCCTTTGTGCCCTACGTGTGGTACGCGCTGGCGGGGTTTGTGCTGGTGCTCGCCGGAGCCTTGTTCGGCTGGTTCAGGAAAAAACCGGAGGCAGCCAAATCGGCGGCTTGAAGCGCATCGTAAAGAAAACATGCCTCACGGCGAGGCGGGCCAAGCAATCAGTCTTTTTGCAGGGCCGGGATTTCGGCGTTAGCGCAGCGCGATCCGCTCCAGCGTGTCATAGAGCGGCTGCGCCGGGCGCGCCAGCGCGGCTTCGTTGGACACGCTGACGGCCAGGATGCGCACGTTGGCGTTCTCCGGCAGCGTCAGCGTCTTCGCGCCCGCAGGAACGTCCATGGCGTAGGCGAAAAGATACGTATACGCGTACGGCTCCGCGCTGCCGTCCGCCGCGTGGCGGTGCGAGGCGAACCACGCCACGTCCGCGCGCTTGATGAATCCCGGCCGCAGCCCCGTCATTTCCCCGTACTCAATAATGCGCATGCGCGGCGGAGTTCCCGGCGGCAACGGCGGCGCGCCGGGCCGCTGCCCGATCGGCTCTTCCCGGCTTTTCCAGATGCGGTCGTCCCATTGCCCGATGAAGCCAGTCCAGTCTTGCACCGTCAGCTCTACGGCTTCCTCACCGACGCGGAACGTGGCTTTCTGATCGCCGTTCACCGCGGCGGCCAGCACGTACAGCCGCGAAAATTTTCCTGCGGGTAGCGCGATCGTCTGCCCGTGCGAGACGACGGCATTCAGTTTTCCGCTGCCCGCAGGCGCCAGGCTGAAGCGGATGCCGGCAAAATCAATTTTGCCGGGCAACAGTTCGGCGGGAAACGCGCGGCCCTGGCCATCGAAGCTGCCGTCCGCCGGACGGCCATCGCGGGATGCGATGGCGCGATCGAAAGGCAGCATGACCGGCTGCGATAGAGGCGCCGCAACTTTTGTGGCGGCAGCGGAAAATTTCACTGCAAACGTGTGAACCTGATACGGCGTGAAGGAAGTCACCAGCTCGCCCTTCGTCACCCTCGCTGCGCCAAGCGGCTGCTCCTGTCCATTGACTTCGCGCGCGGAGGCCAGCGGAGCGGCAAAAGCAACGCGGACGTCCTTCGCCGGTTTGCCGTCGAGTTCCACTAGCCGCACGATGACTTCTTCGCTTTTCTCTGCTTTCTTTAGCGCCAGCACGCGCACGCGGCTGCTGCTTACTTTCAGCAGCGAAAAACTTTTTCCCAGCGCGCCCGCGTGCTTCGTGCTTTCGAATGCGATGAGCGGCTGATTCAAGCGTTGCGCCTGCCAGTCAGTCTCGCCCGCGCGCCAGTCGCCGGCGTGAGCGGCGAGGCCGTACACGAGTTCGTGGCGGCCCAGGTCCTGCGTGGCCTGGTCGGCATAGCCCGCGCGCGCGCCGATGCCCGGCGTGCGCACCAGCGTCAGCCGCAGCGTGCGGTCGTCGGGCTTGTCCGAAGCGTACTTGCAGTCGGAAAGAACGGTCACGCCAAACGCGCCGTTGGTGTCCGTAAGGTCGAACCACTGATGCGACGGCACTTCGAATTTTTTTTCGTCGTTGTTGCCGCGCTCGATGGTGCCAATGTCCCAATTGTAGGTGGCCGTGGAATTCGACGCGCTGAGCGGGAATGTGGCCTTGACATTCGCTTCTTTCGTCATCCAGTCCATGACATTGCTGAATTCGACGCGATGGCCGGCGTCGCCCGCCGAGAGACGAATCGTCTGCACAAATTTCGACCCCTCCGTTTCGCGTGCAATTTCGAGCGCCACGCGCACGTGCCCGTTCTCGACGATGCGAATTTTTGCCGGGCCGCTCACGTAGGCGCGCGGCGGTCTTTTCTGATCCGCCCAATCCATGTTCCACGCGGGCCATTGTTCGGGCTTGTCTGTGCTGATGGCCAGCCTTGCGGGCGCGGAGAGCAATTCCTTGTTGATGGATTTATCGAAGAGGCTGGCGACATCGCCGTTTTCGTCCACGCGAATGCGGTAGCGCGCGTTTTCCAACGACGTCTCGGTAATTTTGAGTACAACCAGTTTAGCCATAAGCCGAGGCAGCGCTAGCGGCAGCACGTCGTACACCGCGTAGCCGACGGAAGGCACGCTAGCCACGAACAGCACTTTCGCTGTGCCGTTGCTTGCACTCACCAACTGTGATTCCACTTCGTTGTCGTCCGGCCCGACCACCCGCACGGATTTCCATTCGCCGTCGGGAAAAGAAACCGTGGCCTCCACCACGTCCTCCCGCGCAATATTCAGCGGGTTGTACACCACCACGGCCGCGCCTGCGGTGCGCGTGTCCAGCGCGGACGCAACGGCTTGCGTCGCGCTGGTGAGCACCCCCGCGAACTGGTTCATGGCAATCACGTCGTCGTTCCACGAAAATTGATACGCCTTCGGCGTCGACGTGCCGGGCTGGATGTCGTGAAACTGCCCGCCCATCACCAGCGTCCACGCGTTGTTCAAGCGCTCGAGCGGATACGATCGGCCGCCCAGCCATGCCGCGGCCACCGACGCGCGCTCCGCGGCATCCGCCAGCAATTCATTCTTGCGGTTCCAGCGCTTCTGATACGTCTGCGAAGTCAGCGACCCCGCCGAGTGGTTGGTCAACTCCAGGTCGCCCTTGTAGCGCGGCAGCCGCGCCATCTGCTCAGGCCGGATGTCGCGAAACAGTTGGTCTGCGGCGGCGGAAACGACGCGCAGCGGGCCATCGCCGACTTTCACCGGCGCACTCGCTTGCGGCGCAGGCGGCTGTTGGCCAACTTGGCCCGCGGGAGCTCTCAGCGGGGCCGGCGGAATAGATGTGACGCTCTTCGCCACAATTGCATTCATCATCCTCACGGAATCTTCCGATGGCGAGCCGCCGGTGTCGCCGGTGCCGACGTAGTGATAATCCGCGAAGATGCCGCTGCCTTTCCCGTTCAACTCGATTCGCTTGGGCCAATCCCACACATAATCACGCTGCGCCGGGTTGGGCGGCGGGGTGTTGGCCTTGCTGAGGTCGGAGTAAATTCGGCTGCCGTAGCTGCCGGGATTGAATGCCGCAATCACGCTTCGCCCGTCCGGCCCTTCCCAGACGCCGACGTTGAACGGAATTCCGGGCGGCGTGTTTTGCGGCGAGCCCGGGCCGCCCACCGGCGCGGCCGAGCCCCACGTCAGCTTTTGCGTGGAAAAGCCCTTCAGGCCCATGTGCGCCAGGATGCTCGGCAGCGACGCGGGAAAACCGAAGCAGTCCGGCAGCATATATTCCGCGCTGGTCTTGCCGAATTCGCGGCGGAAGAACTGATTGCCGTACAAGACCTGACGGATGATGGATTCGGCGGACGGCGAGTTGACGTCGCTTTCCTCCATGGACGAGCCCGCCGGAAACCACCGCCCCGCCGCGATGTACTGTTTCAGCTTCGCGTAATCGGCCGGGAAATATTCCTTGATCATGCGGTAGCGGTTGGCACCGCTGAAATTGAAGACGTAGTGCGGATATTTTTCGAACAGCGCGAAGTTGTCGCGCATCGTCTTCGTCAAATACTCGCGAATCGTCTGCGGATATTCCCAGCGCCATTGCGTGTCGAGATGCGCGTAGCTGACCACGTACAGAGTGGGCTGCTTGCTCAAATCCGGCCGCGCCGCCTGCGGGGCCGCAGCCGGCGCCCGCTGCGTGGACTTTTCCGCATCGGCGCGTTTGGGCTGCGCCGCCACGCTTTGCGACTGTGCGACGGCGGGGCCCTGCACCATGAAAAACACCGCCGACAACGCAAGAAGCGCCAATGCGCGCTTGCCACACTGCGAAAAAAATCCGCCCAAGAATTTCGAGTTGCAAATCGACTTGTTCATGGTTCACCGCCCAAGTGAAAGTGTCAGCCTTCCTGCAACGCGCGCAGTTCCGTGTTCGCGCGGCGTAGGCGGATGGCCACCGTTCGCGCGATGCCTTCGAGTAACTGGATAGCAAGTTTTTTGTGGTCGGTGGCCAGCGTGTCGAAGCGCGCGCGCGACAATACAAGAAGCTCGACATCTGTAAAGGCAATCGCGTCGGCCGAGCGCGGTTCGCGGTCGAGAAAGGTCATCTCTCCCAGAAAGTCGCCGCGGCCGAACGTGGCCAGGTGAAAGGCCAGCTTGCCGGCCACGGGTAGCACCACGCGCACCGCGCCGCGGCGGATGAGAAAGAGTTCGTCGCCCGTGTCGCCGCGAGAGAAAATCTTTTCGCCGGCTTTGTACGCGCGAGTCTCCAGACACTCCTCCAGTGCCAACAGCGTTTCTTCCTTGCGGCCCGTGAAGAGGCTCATGTCGCGAAGCTCAAGGGGCTTTTCTTCGGTGCGTTCCACGCTCACTTCCTTCAAAGTGCGGTCTTCGATCCATTGCAGGGCTTCGTCCCGGGAATCAAAGATGCGCACGCGGTTCTCGGGGCGGACAATGCCGACCTGCTCCATATAGCCTTCCAGGTCGCGGCCGCTGGGGACTTTATGCGCGAAGTGGCTGAAGATGAGGTATCCCCTGTGCTCGTGGAGCGTGTCTTCCACTTGCTCCAGCATGTGCGCGGCGGTGACGTCCACCCAATGCACGCGGCGCATGTCCAGCACCACGTACTTGCGTTTCTTCAGCTCCGGTTCCAGCGCGGTGTAAAGCTGGTCGGTAGTGCCGAAGAACAGGCTGCCCTGCAACTCGAAGATCACCGTGCGGTCGCCGTGCTTTTCGAGGATTTCCATCTCCTCTGGCAGGCGGACGTGCTTCGAGAACATCTGGTTGCCATACGTCACGCGGCGGACCACGGAGCCGCCCACCTGCTCGCGGATGAAGAGCAGGATGGCCAGCGCGATGCCCACGCCGGAGGCGGCGATCAGGCTGACGGTTTCCGCGACAACGACGACCACGACGATCACCGCAAAATCCAGAATCGTCGAGCGCGATTTCAGCAGGTGCAGGCTGTTGCGGTCGAACATGCGGAAGCCCACCACGATGAGGATGCCGGCCAACGCCGCGATGGGCACCCAGGCGATCAGCGGCCCCAGTGCGAGAAACGCGATCAGCGCCAGCGCTCCCTCCATCACGCCCGACATGCGCGTCTGCCCGCCGCTGGAAATATTGACCAACGTGGCGCCCATCTGCCCGGCCCCGGGCACGCCGCCGATGGCGGTCGTCGCCAGATTGCCCAGGCCCTGGCCGATTAGCTCGCGGTTGGAATCGTGGCGGCTGCGCGTGAGCGCGTCGAGCACCACGCAAGTCTTCAGCGTGTCGATGGAAAGCAGCACGGCCAGCGTCAGCGCCGGCGTAATCAGAAAAGTGAGTTCGGAGAAATGAAGCGATGCAATCGCCTGCCAGCGCCCGGCAATCGTTGTGAGGAAGCCGCCGCCGGAGCCGCCGAATGCGCCGATGACCAGCTTATTCCCGGCCAGCTCGAACAGCGACCGATCCGCGAAGGCCATGCCGAAGTACGCCAGGACTCCGGCAATCAGCGCAAGAATCGCGGCTGGCACCACTTTCGTCAGCTTGGGCACAAACAGCATCACGGCAATGGTGACTCCGCCGACCACCATGCCCTGCCAGACCCACAGCGAAGGCGAGAAGAGTCCCTGCCAGAACTGCGTTTCCTTGGGCACGCCGAGCAGCCGCGGCACTTGGCTGATAATAATGATCAGCCCAACGCCGCTCAGATAGCCGCTGACCACCGGGTAGGGCATGTACTTGATGAGCCGCCCGAGTCGCACCACGCCAAAAAGAATTTGCAGCACGCCGCACAGCAGCGCCACCAGCGTCAGCATGAGCAGTACGGATTCCGGCGGCATGTTTTTCTGCGTGAGTTCAATGGCCAGCGCCGCGAGCACGGCGGCGGCCGGCGCGCACGGCGCGGTGATCAGGCGGTTGGTGCCGCCGAATGCCGGGGCCACGAATCCAAGCGCGATGGTTCCGAGGATGCCGGCGATGGCGCCCTCTGCGGCCCATCGGCTGCCCAGCGGAGAAAAAATTGTCACGCCGAAGGCGATGGCCGAGGGCAGCGCCACCAGCATCGCCGCTAGCCCGCCCCAGAACTCCGACATCACGCTTTTCGGTTTATCCATCACCACGGCGGGGGAATCATACACCGGGAAAAGTCCAATGCATCTTTTCCGCGTGTTGCGGGCCTACTTGAGCCCTGCGGAAGGCCCGCCCGTTGCCGCGCGCTGAGGTTCCGCACGTCCTCGGACGCGCACGCCGCGGCGAAACGCTGTATACTTCTGAACTCGCTTGAACATTTTCGCCTGGAGTAGAGGAACGCACAGACATGAGTGATGACGCGGAGATTCAGCTTTCGCAGCTTCCGGACGAAGAGCTGCAAGAGTGGGGCGAATCGCTGGATGGCGTGCTCGCCGACGGCGGCCCGGCGCGCGCCGAGCGCATCCTGGAGTGGCTACGCGTGCGCGCGCAGCTGGCCGGCGTAAAGACGCCGTTCACCGCCAACACGCCTTACGTCAACTCCATCCCCGCCAGCGTGCAGCCCGCCTTTCCCGGAAATCAGGAAATCGAGCGCCGCATCAAGAGCCTGATCCGCTGGAATGCGCTGGCCATGGTGGTCCGCGCCAATAAACTCGAAAGCGGCATCGGCGGCCACATCTCCACCTACGCTTCCGCGGCCACACTCTACGAAGTCGGATTCAACCATTTCTTCCGCGCGCGCACCGAAGAGTTTGAAGGTGACACGATTTATTTCCAGGGCCACGCCTCGCCGGGCATCTACGCCCGCGCCTTTCTGGAAGGGCGCTTGTCCATCAAGCAGCTGGAAAACTTCCGCCGCGAGCGCGCCCCCGGCGGCGGACTTTCCAGTTATCCGCATCCCTGGCTGATGCCGGAGTTCTGGGAATTCCCCACGGTGTCCATGGGCCTGGGACCCATCCTGGCAATCTACCAGGCGCGCTTCAACCGCTACCTCGAAGACCGCGGGCTGAAGCCGGCCACCGACGCCAAAGTCTGGGCCTTCCTCGGCGACGGCGAAACCGACGAGCCGGAAGCGCTGGGCGCCATAACGCTGGCTTCGCGCGAAGAGCTCGACAACCTGATCTTCGTCATCAACTGCAACCTCCAGCGCCTGGACGGTCCGGTGCGCGGCAATGGAAAAATTATTCAGGAGCTCGAAGCCATCTTCCGCGGCGCGGGCTGGAACGTGCTGAAAGTGATCTGGGGCACGGACTGGGACTCCATCCTCGAAAACGACACGGAAGGGCTGCTGAGCCATCGCATGGGCGAAATGGTGGACGGCGAATACCAGAAGTTCGTCGTGGAATCCGGCGCGTACATCCGTAAGCACTGGTTCGGACATGATCCGCGGCTGCTGAAGCTGGTCGAGCATGTCACGGACGAGCAGTTGCCCAAGTTGCGCCTCGGCGGGCACGACCCGAGAAAAGTCTATGCCGTGTACAAGGCCGCCTTTGAACATAAGGGCGCTCCCACGGTGATCCTCGCGCGCACGATTAAAGGTTACGGCCTGGGCGAGAGTGGCGAAGGAAAAAACATTTCGCACCAGCAGAAAAAGATCAACGAAGATGAGTTGTACAACTTCAAGACGCGCTTCGGCATTCCCATTAAGGACGAAGACCTTCACGACGCGCCCTTTTACCGCCCGCCGGACGACAGCCCGGAAATTCAATACCTGCGCGAGCGGCGCGCGGCGCTCGGTGGCTATGTGCCCCAGCGCAAAGTGCGCTCCAAGCCCATCAAAGCGGAGTTCGGCGATCTGTTCGATGAGTTTCATGCCGGCACCGAAGGCCGCGAAGTTTCCACCACCATGGCCACCGTGCGCATGTTGAACAAGCTGCTCAAAGACAAAGAAATCGGCAAGCTCGTCGTGCCCATCGTGCCCGACGAAGCGCGCACCTTCGGCATGGAGTCGCTTTTCCGCCAGGTGGGCATCTACGCGCACACCGGCCAGCTCTACGAGCCGGTGGACATGCACACGCTGCTCTATTACAAGGAAGCGCGCGACGGCCAAATTCTCGAGGAAGGCATCACCGAGGCGGGCTCCATGTCCTCGTTCGCCGCCGCGGGCACCGCCTACGCCACGCACGGCATCAACACGATTCCGTTTTTCATTTACTACTCGATGTTCGGACTGCAACGCATCGGCGACCTGGTGTGGGCTGCGGCGGACATGCGCTGCCGCGGGTTTTTGCTCGGCGGCACGTCCGGCCGCACCACGCTGGCAGGCGAAGGTCTCCAGCACCAGGACGGCAACAGCCACGTCCTCGCGCTCACCGTGCCCAACCTGCGCGCCTACGATCCCGCCTTCGCCTTCGAAATTGCGGTGATCATCGACGACGGCATCCGCCGCATGTACAAGAACGGCGAAAGCATCTTCTACTACATCACGGTGATGAACGAGCCGTATGTGCAGCCGCCGATGCCAGAAGGCGCTCGCGAAGGGATTCTGCGCGGAATGTATCTCTACTGCGCGTCGGAAAACAAGAAGGCGAAATTGCGCGCTCAACTCTTTGGCAGCGGCGCGATTTTGCGCGAGGCGCTCCAGGCGCAGGAGATGTTGGACAAATACGGCGTTGCCGCCGACGTGTGGAGCGTGACCAGTTACAAAGAACTCTACCGCGACGGCCTCGAGACCGAGCGCTGGAACATGCTGCATCCCGCGGAAAAGCCGCGTGTGCCGTACGTCACGCAGGCGCTGGCGGACGCGCCGGGCGTGCTGCTGGCCGCGTCGGATTACTTGAAGTCGCTGCCGGCGATGGTGTCGCGCTGGTTTCCGCGGCGGCTGGCGTGCCTGGGCACCGACGGTTTCGGCCGCAGCGAGAGCCGCGCCGGGCTGCGCGACTTCTTCGAAGTGGACGCCAAGCACATCGCTTTCGGCACGCTCGTGGAACTCCTGCGCGAGAAAAAAATCGAAGCGACTGTGTTGAAGAAGGCCATGCAAGAACTGAAAATCAATCCGGAAAAACTGGACCCGGCAACCTCATAGGACGCGCCAAAGTAGAATCTCGGTGGAGGGGCGCGCTTCATCGGGCCCTTGCTGACGCCCCAAACCGCGGTGAGCGGCGCCTTTCATCGTTCAATTTCGTTCAATTTCCCGACGACGATCCGGTCGCGTCCCTTATTTTTGGCGCTGTAGAGGGCCACGTCGGCCGCGCGCATCAAGGCTTCCGCCGTACCGCCGTGCTCGGGATACAGCGCGATTCCCAGAGACACCGTCGGTGGTGAGAGGAAGCGATTCCCACAAGGAATGTTCAAGCGCGTGATGCCATCCAGCAATTGTTGGGCGCGCTTCTCGGCGGCGCCGACGGACGTTTCCGCCAGGACAATCACGAATTCATCGCCGCCGTAGCGGCAGGCAAAGTCTTCTCCCCGCGTGCGCTTTTGCAGGAAAGCGCCCAATTCGCGCAGCAGACAATCGGCGGCGTCGTGGCCAAACTTGTCGTTGAATTCCTTGAATTTATCCACGTCCAGCATCATCACCGCCAAGCACCGCTGGCCGCGCGCGGCCCTCCGCACCTCGCGTTCGAGTGACTCCTTCAGGTGACGGCGATTGTGAAGCCCGGTGAGCGGGTCCAGAATCGACTGCGCACGCAAGGTTTCCGCCAGGCGCAGGTTGGCCAGAGCGAGCGCAACGTGTCCGGTAAAGTTCACCGCCAGTTGTTCCCGAGCGACCAAAACACGCGCCATTTCTTCCCCGGGATGAAAGGATTTCTTCGGGCCACCACGCAAATGAAGCACCCCCAAAGCGCTGCCCAGTGCCATCATGGGCACGCACAACGCGTTGGGCGGCAGTTGCTCCCGGCTTAGATGTTGGCAGACGAGTGTGGTACTTCCCTCGGGAAAAGAATGAATCTGCCCACGCCGAAGCGCCCAGCAGTCCCGCGGACTGAAGACCTGCTCGACAGGCGGGGATTTTCCCCAATCGCAGACTATTTCCGCGTAATCCGATGAGGAATTGAGGACGAAGACCGCCCCGGAATCGGCAGGGAACAATTCCTCGGTGAACTGCTTGATGACCGTGTAGGCTTCCTCGGCGCTCTGGCATGTTTGCAGCAAATGACTCATCTGGTTCAACAGGGCAATTTCGCGGGATTGTCGTTCTAGCTCGTTCAAGGATGATCTCAGGGTCGCATTGGCCTCCCGCATCGCGGTTTCGGCATATTTGCGCTCCGTGATGTCCATGATCGTGCTCAAGACAAGCGTGCCCTCCTCCGTTTCGATGGGGTTGAGCCCAATTTCAACGGGGAACTCGCTGCCGTCCTTTCGCGCCGCGTAGAGGTCACGGCCCGCTCCCATGGGTCTTGCGAGCGGCTGGGCAGCAAATCCGGCGCGGTAACCCGGATGCGCGCCACGAAACCGATGGGGAACCAGGATCTCGACGGGCTGGCCAATTAGTTCCTCGCGGCTGTAGCCGAACAGCTTTTCAGTCTGGGAATTCACCAGAACAATTTTGCCTTGCCGGCCCGCCATGACCATGGCGCTGGGCGCCGACTCAACGAGAAGTCGAATGCGAACCTCGGCCCGCTTGCGTTCCGTGACCAACGCGGATACGGCCAGAGTCATCACGCTGTTAATCCCCACAAAGATTTGAACCGATAGAAGGGAATCGTTCAGCGTCGTTCGGGCGAAGGGGCCAAAACCATGCAAGGCGCCCTCGATGGCAATCGCAGCCACGAGCAAGATGGCAATCGCCGCTTCGCGCGGACTGAACCGGAATCCCGCCCAGAGTAGGAACGGAACACACAGCAGTCCCAGCGGAAAACCACTCAGCGTCGCGGGCGCCAACCCGCTCAACCCGATCTCGCTCACAAAGAACAAGCAAACGAGCAAAGCGGCCGCTTCAATGAATTGACTCGGGTTCCATTGTGTCCTGCGGTTGACGAACCACAGAATCAGAAAGGGAGCGATCACCAGATTGCCGACCGCATCGCCGAGCCACCACGTCAACCAGATCGAGCCGAATCCAGACCAACGGGCAGCGCCTCCCAAACAGAGGCTGGAGACGCCGATCGTGGCGCTGGCCACCGTGGACAGCAAAGCGGCGAGTAACGCAAATTTGAAGATGTCCGGGGCGCGATCGAAGGCGTGGCGGCCGCGCGCCCACCGGTTCACCAGGTAGGCGCCCGTCAACCCTTCGAGAGTGTTGCCGATCGAGATGCCCACGGAGGTCAACACCGAGACGGGCGTGGTCAGGTTCACCAAAAATGCACCGAGCAGGATGGCGGGCCAGACACGAGTACCGAAGAGCAATAAGGCCGCCAGCGCGATTCCCGTGGGTGGCCACACGGGCGACACGCTGGCATTCAAATAAGCCATACTCAGGCCAAATTTTCCTGCCACAAAGTAGACGGCGGTAATTCCCGCCAATGTGGCTAGCTGCCGGAGTCGCGGCAGGCGCGTGAATCGGCTCTCTTCACGTGCGCACGAAACGGAATCGGGGAGGGGCAAGTCCGGCAGCGGCAAGTCGTGCTTCCGGAGAGCACGCAGCAGGTTGCTGGCAAAAAGACGCAGGCTTTCCCGCCAGCTTGCGTCCCTGTGTTCAGACATGTCGAGTACCTCCCTACCAAGGTGCTGGGAAAGAAGTAACGCTCGACCTAAGGAAAATTGAAGCTCTCATTCTAGCGCAGTTCGAATTCCATCCAACCGCCGCGTCGGATTCTTGCCCAATCGGTAACTCCCATCGCTAGCCTCGGGAAAACAGCCGGCCCACCGCATCCGCAAGGGCAACACCTCTTCCCCCCTGACACGCACCTCGAAGCCGCTTTCTTCAGTGGATGGGAGTGAAAAATCTAAGCCGGGAAATTCATGCGGCGCAGGCAGGAACGAAGCACCGGCGTCATCCGATTTCAGTCCGCGCCGCAAGGGTCGGAAACAGCAGAGGTAAACGGACCAGCGGAGATGCTTCTCCCTGCGCGCCGGTCATTTCCTGCCATACTTTCCGGGCGCTGCAAATTCCGGCGCAGTTTTTTTCTGGCTTGAAAGAGGAGCGCACGCACAATGGGCAGGCTCCTTCCCAGCGCCCGCGCCATTTCCCGGTAGCTCATCTGCCCGTAGTAGTGCAGCACGAGCGGGCGGCGGTGGCGCTCCGGCAGGCGATTGAGTTCCTCCTGCAATTGCCGGCTCTTTTCGTCGCGCAAGACCTGCGCCAGCGGCGACGGCGTCGAATGATCTGGCAGCGTGGCCATAACGCCTTCATCCACACGGTGGCGGCGCTCGCGTTCGCTGCGGCGCAGCTTGTCCAGGCAGTGCCGGTTGGTCACTTGCGAAAGCCACGGTCGGAAGGCCTGCGACGCATCATGGCTGCCCAAGACTCGATGCAGCTTCACGAAAACTTCGGCCGCCGCGTCCTCCGCATCTTCCGGACGCCAGAAATACCGCCGGCAGATCCACAGGACGTAGCGGTAGTGTGCCGCGTAGATTTCGCTAAAGGCTTCGGGGCAGCCCTGCGTGGCGCGTTGCAGGACGCTCGAGAGTCCCGCTTGCTCCATTGCCATAGTTAAGGATTGCGTAGCCATCGCTGCACCCCCTCCTACGCACGCGGACACACCTCCCCGTGCGCAGGCAGAAAAGATTTTTTCCGCCCGAAAAGCAGCTGGGACTTACCGATCGATTCCGATTCCGTTCCGCGCGCCCATGCGAACTGGCGTTGCCGGCATCGGGCCGCGACGCAGCGCGGAAAAATCCACATCCACGGGACGCGCCGCCAACTCCGCGCCCGCCGCAGCGCGATGGTCACTCCGGCGCCTCGCGGGAGAAAGGCGTGGCCAACCATTGCTCGAGAAACGGCGCGACGGTGGCGACCGAGGTCTCATGACCACCCCTGAACGCCATGAATCGCGCCCGGTCGGGGTAGCCAGCGTGTTGATAGAGTCTGGCCACGTCCGCGAAGGCGCTGGCGGCCGCGTCGTGCCGCGGATCCGCGGTGCCGCTCTCCACGCCGAAGAACCTGGGCTGAACCAGCGCGACCAAGTTCACGTCGTCCAGCAGCACACCCATGTCGGGCAGGACGTTGACGTGGTGCGACGGTGTCAGGGGGAACCGGTTGAATGTCCAATCGAGGCGTTTGGTGAAGTAACCCGAACACACCACGAGTGAGAGACGTTCGTCGATTGCGCCGAGCCGGAGTGCGTGCTGGCCTCCAAAGGAGATGCCATACACGCCGACGTGATGCCGGTCAACCTGGGGCAGCGACACGAGGAAGTCCACGGCACGTGCGAGCTGCCACAGTTCGACCGCCTCGAATGTCCACCCGCCGGCGAGGGACTTGATCTGAAATCGACTCTGGGCCTCGACCGACGCGGTGACTCGCAGCGGGGCCAGCACCACGAAGCCCCGACGGGCCAGGTCCATGCCGAAGCCGTGGTGATAGTCGATGTCGGCGACCACCCGCTGCAGGTTGCCGTCGAATCCATGCAGGACCAGGAGAGCCGGCCTGGGGGTCTGGCGGCCTCGTGGCTCGAGTAGCGCGCACAGGATCCGCAGGCCGGGATACACCTGCAGCCGTATCAGCGACACCTCGATCTCGTCGGTGGAGAACCATGCCTGTCGTTGCGGATCGAGATCGACCTGGGGGCCGGGCCACGGCCGCAGCAGGCCGAGGAACCGGGCACGCAGCTCGCCGACGATGCGCTGCTGGTCTGCGGGATTGCTGGTGGCCAGCAGTTCGCCCCACCGGGAGTCGTGCATGGCCTGCCCGTGCAGACGCTGATCCAGGAGGGCATCGAGCTGTGACCATGTTTCACTTGCGGCCGCGTCCTCCGGCGGGCCGGGAGGAATGGGGCTCGCCCACCGCGCGATCCTCAGTGTCAGCGCGCCGCGCATCTCGTGTGCGAGGTTGAGGCGCCCGGCCGCATACGCGAGCGCCAGGCCGACGAAACTGAGGGCCATCAGGAAGGTCCCATACCAGCGCGAGCGACTGGCCGGCGTCATGGTGCTACCCGCCTGGACTTTCGTTCGAACAAGGTCACAAACGGCTGTGGCTGGCCAGCAGGGAACGGTCGATGGGCGCCCGCCGGCATCGGGCCGCGACGCAGCGCGGAAAAATCCACATCCACGGAACGCGCCGCCAGCTCCGCACCCGCCGCAGCGCGGCGATGCACCACCAGCAGCGTCATGTCGTGGGCCGGGGGGCGCCCGCCGGCAAAATCGAGCACCGCGCCCAGCGTGGAGAACAGCGCGCGGTTGGCGGCTGCTCCTCCCGACGCGGCGGCTTCAGCGGCCAGGCGCTTCGTGCCGAACTCCTCATCCTTCGCGTTGCAGCACTCCACCACGCCGTCGGTAAACGCCACCAGCGTGTCACCGGCTTCCAGAGTGACGCGCCCCGTCTCAAAATTCGCTTGCGCCACCGCGCCCAGCATCGGCCCGCCCACTTGCAGGGATTCCTGCGCACCGCCGCTTCGCAGCAATAGCGCTCCCGGCTGTCCGGCATTGCAATAGGCCAGCTCGCCGGTTTGCGGGTTAACGCGTCCCAGAAAAAGCGCGGTCATCGCCGGTTCCGGCTGCTCCTCGCACAGCTCGCGGTTGATGGCGGCCATGGCCGCGGCGGGCTCGGGATTTTCCCGCGCGCAGATGCGCAGCAATCCCATCAAGTGGGTCAGCCACAGCCCGGCTTTGAGCCCTTTGCCGGCGATGTCGCCCAGCGCCAAGCCGACGTCGGAGCCGAGGCCGAAGACTTTGTAGAAGTCGCCGGAAAGATGGCGCACCGGGAACATCTCGCCGGCAATCTCGAACTCGCCGCGGCACAGATCGCGCGGCGCGCACAGCTTGCGCTGCACCTGCGCAGCCTCAAAAATCGCCTGGTGCAATTCGTTTTGCTCGCGGCGCAGCGCGGCAAGCTCCGCCTCTTGCGCGCGGCCCGCCACCACCGCTGGCAGAGCAGCAGCACGACGCGCGCTGCGACTCGTTTTGCGCGTTCCGTTCAAGTGTGCACCCCTCAGCGCACCGGGCATGGCCTCAGCCGACAAACTTGTACCCCACGCCGTGCACCGTCAGAAAAAACTGCGGCGTATCCGGGACCGGCTCGAGTTTCTGGCGCAGATGAACGATGTGCGCGTCCACCGTGCGCGTGGTCGGATAATTTTCGTAGCCCCACACATCATCGAGCAGGCGGTCGCGACTCAGCGTTTCTCCCGGATGGCAAAGAAAATATTTGAGCAGCTCGAATTCCTTGCCGGAAAATTCCACCGGCTTGCCGCGACGCATCACCTGGTAGCTGCGTAAATTGACTTCCACGTCGCCAAACGCGTAGCGGTCCTGCTCCTTGGGCAGCACTTGCGCGCGGCGCAGCACCGCTTTGACGCGGGCGATCAGCTCGCGAATGGAGAACGGCTTCGTCACGTAATCGTCCGCGCCCAGCTCCAGCCCTACCACTTTGTCCACTTCCTGCCCGCGCGCCGTGAGCATGATGATGGGCAGCGACGGCCGCTTGGCCTTGAGCTGCTTGCACACGTCCAGCCCGCTCATCTTCGGCATCATCACGTCCAGCACCACCAGGTCCGGCGAATCCGCCAGCGCCTTGCTGAGCCCTTCCACGCCGTCGCCTGCGGTGATCACTTGATAGCCTTCATACTCGAAGTTGTCTCGCAGGCCCGACACCATGTTGGGCTCGTCTTCCACGATCAGGATCTTTGTCATGCACTCTCCTCGGCGCGGCGCAACTCGGTTTGGCTCGACTGTGTTCTTCATGCTCTCAGCTCCTGGCCGGCGTCGGCAATCGGCAAAGCAATTGTGAACTTGCTGCCTTTGCCCGGCGCGCTTTCCACGGAGACCTCTCCGCCGTGCGCCTGCACGATGTGCCGCACCAGCGAAAGCCCCAGCCCGCTGCCCTTCGTGTTGTGCACCAGCGGATCGCCCGCGCGATAAAACTTCTCGAAGATTTTACCTTGCTCGCCGGCCGGGATGCCGATGCCGTGGTCGATCACTTCGAGTTTCACCCCGCCGTTTGCGCGGTACAGGTTCACGCCCAGGAATTTTTCGTTCGAAGAATATTTCACGGCGTTGTTCACCAGGTTCAGCAGCGAGCGCGCAATGGCCTCGCGGTCCACGCGCACCGGCGGCAGGTCTTCGGCGATGCGCGACTGGAAGTCGAAGCCGTTCTGCTCGATCTGATAGCGGTAGGCATCCAGCGTGCTCTTCACCAGTTCCGCCAGGTTCGTTTCGTGGAAGTCGTACTCCTTCTTGCCCGCTTCGATGCGCGAGAAGTCCAGGATGTTGTTAATCAGCGCGGAGAGCCGTTCGCTCTCTTCGCGGATGATGCGGTAGTACTCCTGCGGTTTTTCCGGGCTGGTCAAGCGGCCCATTTCCAGCGTCTCCGCGTAGAGCCGGATCAGCGCCAGCGGCGTGCGCAACTCGTGCGATACGTTGGCCACAAAATCCGCCTTCAGCCGCGCCAGCGCCATTTCCCGGCTCACGTTGCGGTACGTCAGCCACACGCCAAACGCCAGAAACACGGAGAGCCCGCCGATAATCAGGAAGCTGCTCAACAAAAACTGATTGCTCATCGCCTCGATGGTGGTGCCCTGATACTTGATGGCCAGCATCAACCCCGGGAATGCGCTGCCCGGCTCGAAGGCTTTTTCCACTTCCGGCTCGCCGCCGTCCCAGTCCGCGGACGTCGCCAACGGCGTGGACTCCTTGCGAATATGGATCATCATGACCGGCGGGTTGCCGCCTTTTCCGCCTTCCTCGCTGGAAAGGATGCCGTCGAGCATGGCCGGAAAGAACTTTTCCCGCAGGTAGCCGGCATCCAGGATCACTCCGGCAAGCGCACCGGCATCTCGCCCGCATGCGGGCACGGTGGTCACCACAAAACTCTCATACTGCAAGCTGCCCGCTCGCTTGGAGATGTGGTTGTAAAAGAAGAATGGTTCGCCTCCTTCTTTTTCCATCTGCAAGGCCTTCTGTGCCATGGCGCGGCCTTCGATCTTGACCCACTTGACTTCATCGTAGAATCGCTCTGCCGCTGCGGCGAATTCCGGGTCCTTCATGCGGAGAGGCTGTGAGCGCACCGTCAGCCCCGTGTTCGGGCAGTAAAAAAATGCGTGCGACACCATGGGGAATTTTGCCAGCAGTCCATCCATCGTGGCGCTGACCGGCTCTTCGGGGCACGGGAGCTTCTCGCGCATCTCCGCTACCTTCTTGGACGCCTTTTCGTTGAATTTCTTTTCCGCGATTTTGAGAACATGCAGGAAATCGCGTTGGATGGCGGCTTCCACGGCGCGGTCGCGCTGGATCTGGCGCAAGTTGAAAACGCTGGCCACAATGAGCGCCGCGGCCGGCAGCACGATGGCCAGCTCCAGCGTCAACAGCATGCGTGTGCGCTCGCTCCAGCGGCGTCGCTTCTTCAAACTCATTGTGGGCCTCGCATCGTGGCTCGTCGGTTCGTTCATTCTGATGCAAATCCTATACCCGCGTCGCAAGGCGAAGTGTCACAGGCAAGCAAAAAATTGTAAAGAGTTGTGAAAACGTGCCCGCGGGCTTGCGTACTTGCTTTCCTTTCAATCCTTTACCCATGCAAATCCGGCTTGAGTCCACGGCTCTGTGCCGGGCCGTCGTCACAGCACGCCGTCAGCCACCCGCGACTGAATCTTGTAAAACCGGATTCACAAATTATTACAACTGGATGACACATGCCTCGGCCTCTCGGCGTACAAACGGCCCTGGGAGGATACCTCCCGGGAGGCAGAGAGCATGAAGACGAAAAAAGGGATTTTCTTTACCGTTCTCGCGTTCGTTCTGGCCGCCGCCGTGGCGGTTTCCGCGGGCGGGGACAAAGAGCACTGGGTGAAACTCAAGCAGGAACTCAACCTCACCGACGCGCAAGTGACTCAACTCCAGCAGAGATACGAGGCCATCAAGCCGCAAGGCCAGGAGTTGGAGCTCAGGGTCAAGGCGCTCAAGAGCGATATCGAGTCGCTGGAAAAGGCCGCATCGCCCGACAAGCGCACGATCGAGCAGAAAAAGTCGGAGCTGATGTCCGCGAAAAGCGCCTGGAAAGAAAAAACCAACGAAATCTACCGTTCGGTCCTGAGCAGTGAACAGTTCGCCAAACTGGAGCAGATGCACGCGAAAGAAAAGAAGGCCTACAGCGAAAAAAAGAAGTACTAGACTTTTCTCCCTCCGCGGAAGTGGCGGCGGGCTCCCCGGCCTTCCGCCACTTTCCTGCGGCCCTTCCGCATCGCCAACGAGTCACGTTTCCTATATCGCCGCATCGACAACGATCTGAGTGTCCCCGCTGATCTGCTCGCTCTCCGCTGCTCGGCGTTAAATCCTTGCTCCTCCGGTTTTCGATTTTCGCTTTTCGATTTTCGTTTTCATCGCGCCTTGCGCTATGCTCCCTCGCAGCAGGAGGCACGCCGTGATTCAACTGCCGAAACTCTTCACTCGAATTTTTGTCGTTGGTCTAATTCTGTTCGTGGGAGTCGTCTCAACCGCGTTCGCGCAAGCACCCAGTCCCAGCCTTTTCCAGGAGATGCGCTGGCGCTCCATCGGCCCTTATCGCGCCAGTCGGACGCGCGCAGCCGCCGGCGTCCCCTCGCAGCCGAATGTCTTTTACTTCGGCGCTGTGAACGGCGGCGTATGGAAGACCACCGACTACGGCAACACGTGGAAACCCATCTTCGACGACCAGCCCACCGGCTCTATCGGCGCCATCGCCGTTGCGCTCTCCGACCCCAACATTATTTACGTCGGCAGCGGCGAAGGCTTGCAGCGCCCCGATCTCTCCGTCGGCGACGGCATCTACAAATCCACCGACGCGGGCAAGACGTGGACGCACCTCGGCCTGCGCGACGCCCAGCAAATTCCGCAAGTCGTCGTGGACCCGCGCGACGCGAATCGCCTGTTCGTCGCCGCGCTCGGCCATCCCTACGGCCCCAACGAGGAGCGCGGCATCTATCGCTCCACGGACGGCGGCCAGACGTTTCAGAAAGTCCTCGGCAAAGACGAAAACACCGGCGGCTGCGATGTCGAGCTTGATCCATCGAATCCCCAAATTGTGTATGCCGCGATGTGGGAAGCGCGGCAAGGTCCGTGGGAAAACGCCGCGTGGAGCGGCACCTCCGGCGGCATCTTCAAGTCCACTGACGGCGGCAACACCTGGCGGCAACTCACCAAGGGCCTGCCGGAGGCGGGCGTCGTGCAAGCCAACATTACGGTTGCTCCCAGCGATCCGAAGCGGCTATTCGCCTCGGTCGCCTCGCCGGGCGCGGTGGGGCTCTATCGCTCCGACGACGCCGGTGAAACCTGGACCCGTGCCACCACGGACACCCGCCCCGCAGGTCGCATCGGCGGCGGCGATTTGCCCGTGCCGCACTTCAATCCGAAAAATGCGGACATCATTTTCATGACCAGCACTGTGGCGTGGAAATCCACCGACGGCGGAAAAACCTGGACCGGCTTCCGCGGCGCGCCCGGCGGCGACGATTACCAGAACGCTTGGATCAACCCGAACAACCCGGACATTATTCTTTTCGCCGCCGACCAGGGCGCCATCATCACTGTGAATGGCGGCCAGTCGTGGAGTTCCTGGTACAACCAGCCCACCGCGCAGATGTATCACGTCTCCGCGGACAACTCGTTTCCGTATCGCGTCTGCAGCGGGCAGCAGGAGAGCGGCTCGGCGTGCGTTTCCAGCCGCGGCGCGCACGGCCAGATTACGTTTCGCGACTGGCAGCCGGTGGGCGCCGACGAGTACAGCTACGTCGCGCCCGACCCGCTCAACCCAGACATTATTTACGGCGGCAAGGCCACGCGTTTCGACCGCCGCACGGGGCAGGTGCAGAACATTTCTCCCAAGCCCATTCGTGGGCCGGATTTCCGCCTGCTGCGCACCGAGCCGGTCATCTTTTCACCGGCCGACCCGCGCACGCTTTTCTTTGCGGGCAGCACGTTATGGAAAACGCGCGATGGCGGACAGAGTTGGCAGCAAATCAGCCCGGACCTCTCGCGTAAAACGTGGGACGTCCCCGCCAGCGTCGGCAAATATCGCAGCGCGGAAACCGCCAAGCCCACGCAGCGCGGCGTGATTTACACCGTCGCGCCTTCGCCGCTGGACGTCAACCGCATCTGGGTGGGCACCGACGACGGGCTCATTCACGTCACCGTGGACGGCGGCCTGCACTGGAAAGACGTCACGCCGCCGCAGCTCGCGCCGTGGATGAAAGTTTCCATTATGGACGCCGGCCACTTCGGCGCGCTCACCGCGTACGCCGCCATCAACACCCTGCGTCTCGACGACCTGCGCCCGCACATCCTGCGCACGCACGACGGCGGCAAAACGTGGACGGAAATTGTGAACGGAATTCCCGCGGGCACCACGGTGAACGCCGTCCGTGAAGACCCCAAGCGCAAGGGATTGCTTTTCGCCGGCACCGAGCAGGCCGTGTTCGTTTCCTTCGACGACGGCGACCACTGGCAGTCGCTGCGCCTGAACATGGCGCCCAGCTCCGTGCGCGACATCGTCATTAAGAATGACGATTTGCTCGCCGGCACGCATGGCCGCGGCTTCTGGATTCTCGATGACATCACTCCGCTGCGCCAGCTCGACGCGAAGACCGCCGCAGCCGATGCCGTGCTCTTTAAGCCGCAAGTGGCCTACCGCGTCCGCTGGAACACCAACACGGACACGCCGCTGCCGCCCGACGAGCCCGGCGGGCAAAATCCTCCCGACGGCGCCATCATTAATTACGCGCTGAAGTCCGCGGCTTCCGGCCCGGTCACACTCGAAATCCTCGACGCGGCCGGAAAGCTCGTGCGCCGCTACTCCAGCGCCGACCCCATCCCGCAAATCGACCCCATGCTCAACGTTCCCACCTACTGGGTTCGTCCGCCGCAATCCCTCAGCGCCGCGCCCGGCATGCACCGCTTCCAGTGGGACATTCATTACACGCCGATGCCCGGCACTCGCGCCACATATCCCATCGCCGCCGTCTATCGCAATACGGCCCCCGCGTACACTTCGCCGTGGGCCTTGCCCGGGCAGTACACCGTGCGCCTCACTGTGGACGGAAAAAGCTACACGCAGCCGCTCTCTCTGAAAATGGACCCGCGCGTGAAAACGCCGCTGCTCGGCCTCCAGCAGCAGTTCACGCTCTCCAAGCGGTTGTACGACGACTCCGCAGCGGCCTTCGCAGCCATCGAACAGATTCGCGCGCTGCGCACGCAATTGCAGAAAGCAAAGGATGGAGCGAACGCGCCGGCAGAAGCGATTGCGGCGCTCGACAAAAAGCTGAACGACTTGATGGGTGCAGGTGGTGGCGGTTTTGGCGGTGGCGGAGGAGGTGCCGCCGCTGGCGCCGACACGCTGAATAGCGTGCGCGCCTCGCTGCAATCGCTGATGGGAATTTTGCATGGCGCGGACGTGACGCCCACCACGCAAGCCGTCGCCGCCATCACCGCACGCCGCAAAGCCCTAGCCGCACTCATTGCCAAATGGAGCGAGATCAAAGCGAAGGATTTGCCAGCGCTAAATACGCAGTTCCGCAACGCCAATCTTCCGGAACTGAAGTTGTAGCGCAGCCACTCTTGGCTGCGCGAACCAAGGCAATTATTTCTTCAGGTCTGCGGTCCAGTGGACGACGAGCGTCAGTGGCGACGTAGAATTTTGTGTGGCAGCCACGTTCAACAGGAACCGCTGAGCTTCACGGTCAGCACTGTACAGGGCAGGGAAGAACGTGACGAAGCGTTGTGGTCTCGTTTGGAAGAGTGTGCGTACAGCGCCCACTTCGAAATTCGCGCCTTTGGAATTGACCTCGGTGGCCATCAGTTTGTCGTCCGAAGCAAGATAGATGATTTCTTTTCCATCCCGTCGCCAGACCGGCCGGCTGCCCCCCGCAATCGAAATTTGCCATTTCCCGCCCGGCCCGGGGAAGGGTGCGACGTACACCTGGTCGGTCCCGGATTCGTTCGAAACATAAGCTATCCACTTCCCGTCCGGAGAAAAATGCCCGTCGTTTTCGTTGTAGGGAGTCTGCAAGAAGGGATTCGGCTTGCGTTCGCCATTCATCGGCAACACGTACAAGTCGCTTCCCGATTTCGGATCGGGGACCCAATACGCTACGAACTGTCCGTCCGGCGACCAGTCTGTCGGGTACTGATTGAGTCCTGTCGTCAGCAGCATCTCCTCGGTTCCCGCGCCGCTGGATGGTTTCACATACAGATCGAATTGGCCTTTGCGGCTCGAACCAAAGACAATGCGGCTGCCGTCGGGCGACCATACCGGATACCGATCAAAGGCCGGATCGAAAGTGAACCGCGTGCGCAGCCCGCGGGACACTTCGTAGGTCCATATATCAATGTTCCTTGCGGAAGAATCGAACAGGCCCACTGCCACCCGCCGCCCGTCGGGTGAAATTCGCTCATCGTAGTACATCGCCGGATCGCCCAGTGTGCCCAACTCCTTGCCGGTGCGATCCAGCCAGACCAGCTTCGAGTTGTTCTCGAGTACGCCCCCGGAGTGATACGCGAGCGTTCCGTTTTCGGAAACCGAGAATGCCGCCAGCGAGAATGCGATATCAAACTGTACTTGCTCGACGATGGGTATGGGATCTCCCGTGACCTCGAGACGCTTGGTGTCGAACGGCTGCGCCATCAACGTCCCATCGCGCGCGAACAACAGATAATCGGAAGCATAAGCCATGCTCGAAACCGACCGCACCACCAGCTTGCTTTCTTTGCCGTCGAGGCTGGCAACGTAAATTCCCTCGGAACTGTTCTGGTTGCCGCCAGGGCCGACCGACCGCACCAGATAGAGAAAGTGGTTTTGATCGGGTAGAAAGTAGGGCCAGCGATGCGTGCCTTCCTTGCGAGAGGCGTCCAGGGTTGTCGCCGGCACCGCGCTGCCCCCGGCCGCCGACACACGCATGATCGGAGAAGAAGTGGTTGGCGTAAACAGGATGACGCCATCGCGATTCCACGCTCCGCCACGCGCGCCGCTCCCGCCAACAAAGTCGCACACCGACAGCGGAGGTCCGCCGCTCAGGTCGATCTTTTTCAATTTCCCGGGCGTGAAGAATGCGACGGAACGACTGTCCGGCGACCAAAATGGAAAGGCTGCTTCCTCCGTCCCTGTGAGCATCTGGGCCGCAAGTGATTCCAGCGGCCGCACCCAAAGCATGCGCTTTCCGCCGGACGTGGCGACATACGCTAGGCGCTTTCCGTCCGGCGAAATGACTGCGGGACCTCCGGCGCCGCCGCCTATGCCGAACCCTGTGCCTTCCGGAGGAAGGATGGAAACGCGCAACGGACGTACATCCGTTGCCACACGCTGATAATAAATGGCTGTCGCTGCGAGTCCGAGCGCGGCCAGCAGCAGCACCGCTGCCGCTCCCATCCAAATTCGCTCGCGATTTTTCCTCCGCGCCACCACCGGCGCCGGCACTCCCGCTTGCGAGCCGCTTTCCGCAATCCATTTCAAATCCAGCAGAACGTCTTGCATCGTCTGGCGGCGTTCGTTGGCGTCCTTGGCCATGCAGGTTTTCACCAGGCGCTCCAGCGCTGGCGGCGTGAGCGGCTGCAGCGAAGAAATCGGCGGTGGCTCCGTCGCGAGAATTGCGCCAATCACGCTGGCCTGCGTTTTTCCTTCGAACGCGCGGCGGCCAGTGGCCATTTCATAGAGCATCAGGCCAAAGGAGAAGATGTCGCTGCGCGCGTCGGCCTCGCGCCCTTCGATTTGCTCCGGCGACATGTACTGAAACGTGCCCACAATCGTCCCTGCCGCGGTCACCGGGCTCGATTGTGTTACTCCTGCGCTGGACAGCAGCGCGGTGCCCGAAGCGGTGGTCTTGGCCAGCCCGAAGTCCATCAGCTTCGCCCCGCTCCGCGGGGTCAGCATCACGTTCCCGGGCTTCAAGTCGCGGTGCACCACGCCTTGGCGATGTGCTTTGTCCAGCGCATCGGCGATTTGCGTAGCGATGGTAAAGAGTTGTTCGAGCGGAATCGGCCCCCGCGCGATGCGCCCGGCCAGCGTCTCGCCTTCCAGGTACTCCATCACCAGAAAATCGGTGCCGTCCTGATGGCCCACGTCGTGCAGCACGCAGATGTGCGGGTGAGAAAGGCTGGAGACGGCGCGCGCTTCGCGTTCCAATCGCTGGCGGAGTTGCTCGTTCGCCGCCAGATGCGCGGGCAAAACTTTTATGGCTACGGTGCGGTCCAGCCGCGTGTCGCGGGCTTTGTACACCTCACCCATCCCGCCCGCGCCGATGGGCGCCACGATTTCATACGGGCCCAGTTTGGTTCCCGCTGTAAGTGCCATGGTTCTCCGCTATTGCTTTCGCCAATGCGCGCTGGCTTGCCCGCTCACGACTTCATTTTCCCGTGGCTGCCGTCAGTCGTTTCACTTCTTCGAACCAGTTGAACACGAACACAAATTCGAAGCGCGAGCCGCCAGCGTTCTTGCGCGCGTCCGGCGACTGAATCATCAGGAAGCGGCCGTCGGGAAACACGTCGTAGCCGGTGTGTCCGCCCACCTGCGGGCTTTCGAATTGGTCGGGGAAAAGCACCCGGGGTTTGCCGACCGCCAGGCGTGGGCTGGATTCAAAGCTGACTTCTTGTATCGCATTTTCGCCGCGGTAGAAGACGGACTTGCCGTTGCGCGCCCACGCCGGCTGTTCGCCTCCGTTGCTGGACACTTGTACCTTGGCGCCCGCCGCCGGAAACGACTGGATATACACTTCGTCCCGGCCGGATTCGTCCGAGTCGTAAATGAGCCAGTGGCCATCCGGTGAAAGTCGTGAATTTCTCTCGTTAAATTGCGTCTCCAGATACGGCGTGGCAGCAGGTTTCTCGCCCAGGTCCAACCGCCAGATGTCCGTGCCGGTCTTGGAATCCTGAATCTCCAGGAGGATGGCCTTGCCGTCCGGCAGCCAGTCGCGCAGGTGAGCATGTTTATCCAAAGTCCACAACATCTCTTCTTTGCCGCTGCCATCCGCCGCGCGGCGGAAGATTCCACGAGCCACGCCGGTTCGCGTTGCCGTCCACATGATGGTGCGTCCGTCCGGCGACCACACCGGCGTCTCGTCTTCGGCAGGATCGAAGGAGAGCCGCGACATCGTGCCCCGCACCGGGTCCGCCACCCAGATATCGTTCTGCGCGTCCTGCACGTGCGCGGCGACCAACCGTCCGTCCGGCGAGACACGCGGGTCGGAAAAATCACGCACGTCGATGGGAAGCACACTCACTTTTCCCGCGCGGTCCACGGAGACGATGCGCGATTTCAAGCCCGGCGCGCCCTGCTCTGCCAGATACACCAGCGTGCCGGTGCTCGAGATCGCGAAATGCGAGGTGCCCGCAGCGTTGGTGTAATCCACGTTCTGCACCACTCGTACCGGATTTCCCGTCACGCGGCGAGCGGCCAAATCGAAACTCACGGCATACAGGTCGGAGAGCCGCGCATACAGGAGATAACCCGTGGGCGTGTAATAGACTTGATTGGCCCCGCTCAGCACCACGCTCGTGTCATCTTTTTGGAACGACCGTATCACCACTTCCCACTCCGCGGTGCTCCCCAGCGTGCCTCGAATGTACAGAAATGCCTTACCGTCCGGCAGGGCCACTGGTTTCAAGTAAATCTTGCCGGGCTCCGGTGCAACCAGCACGGAAGGGGTACCTCCCTGCGCAGAAACCGATAGGATCCCTGAGAAGGCGGCGCCAAGCAGGATCGTGTCATTGGGTCCCCAACTGGCATCGAATCCGTCCTTGGCGCAGACGACGATGGGCGTGCCTCCGGCCACTTGTATTTTCTTGGTCTGGCCGCCAGCGAAGAATCCCACCCACTGCCCATTCGGAGAAAAGAATGGCGCCGCCGCCCCCTCTGTGCCGGGGAGTTCGACGGCCGTCAAAGAGTCGAGCGAGCGGAGGAACAGCCGCTGGTTCGCGGCATAAACCATTTTGGAGCCGTCGGGTGAAATGGCCAGCAAGATGCGGTTGCGCGAGGTCAGCACGGAGTCAACTGGCAAAGTTTGCGCCACGCGCTCGACGGGATGCGCCGGCGGCGCGGGCCGGAATAGCGCGTTCAATCCTGCTCCTGCCGCCAAGGCAACCACCACCAGGGCCCACGGCAGCGCGCGTCGCCAAACGGGCTGCGCTTCCATACTTTCGGGGCGGGCTTCAGACCCGCCCATCAACGCTTCCTCTTTTCCTTCCAGCACCTCTTCAATCACATTGCGCGCATCGCCGATGGATTGCAGGCGCCGCCGCGAATCTTTCGTCAGGCAGCGCCGCAGCAATTCGCGGATGCGCCGCGGCACGCTTGCGGGTAGCGCATTCCATTCCGGCTCGCGCGTGATCACCGCCGCCATCGAGTCGGAGGCCGTTTCGCCGCCGAAAATCTGCCGCCCGGTGAGCATTTCATACAGCACCACGCCGAACGACCAGATATCCGCGCGGCGGTCCACCGGCTTGCCGCGCGCCTGCTCGGGGCTCATGTACGCCGCGGTGCCCAGAATAATTCCCGCTTTCGTCGCCGCAATCGAAAGCGTCGGCGAATGCGACGCATCCTGCACCGCCGTGTCGTCCGCCAGCGCCTTCGCCAGTCCAAAATCCAGAATTTTTACTTTCCCCTCGGAGGTGACCTTGACGTTCGCCGGCTTCAAATCGCGATGGATGATTCCGCGTTCATGCGCGTACTCCAGCCCTTCCGCAATCTGCTTGGCCAGCGGCAAGGCTTCCTCGATGGACATCGCCCCGCCCGCGATGCGCTCCGCCAGCGTGGGCCCTTCCACCAGCTCCATCACCAGCGCGCGGGTGGGTGCAGCCACTCCTGGCTGCGTCTCTTTTGCGCTGAACTCTTCCAGCCCATAAATCGCAGCGATGTTGGGATGATTCAGCGACGCCAGCACCTGCGCCTCGCGCTGGAAGCGCGCCATGCGCTCCGCATCGCTGGCAAACGCCGCGGGCAGCACCTTCAGCGCGACGTCCCGCCCCAGCTTCGTATCGCTGGCGCGGTACACCTCGCCCATTCCGCCCGCGCCCAGTTTTGTCGAGACGCGGTAGTGCGCAATGTTTTGTCCAATCATCTGTAGGGATTCCCGAGCGCAGGCATCTTATTCTTCGCTTCCACTCAAGTCAACGCACGGCTGGTAGCACAGGCTATTAGCCTGTGCGCTGTTTCCTGTATCCGTTTTCCGACTTTCGTTTTTCGGTTTTCAATTTTCGTTGTTTGCTACTGCGGGAAGTTCATCTTCCGAATGATGGCCTGAAAGCGCGGGTCGGAGCGCAGCGGATCCATCCACGGTTCGACCTTGATGAAGAGCACCCACCAGTTGCGCGCTTCCGCGGCTTTTTCCAGCCACGCGAAACCCTGTTCCTTGTCTCCCAGGCCGAAATACACCGTCGCCATATCGTAAGGCGCCACGAGTCCGGTTTTTGACCACGTCTTGAATTCAGCCAGAATCTTCAATGCCTCCGCCCGATTGCCTGCTTTCGCTTGCGCGTGCCCCACCGGTGCGATGGCCTGCGGGAACCCGCTGAGATCCGCGGCCTTCTGCAACTCCGCAATCGCCTCGCGTGTTTGTCCTTTTTGCAGGTAGGTCCATCCCAGGAAGTAATGCGCAAACCAATAGGTGGGATCGATTTCGAGCGCTTTTTTCTCCTGTTCGATCGCCTCATCATACTCCCGGGCATAATACGAAAGGAGTCCGCCCCACGCATACGCCTCGGCGGAGAGCGGATCGATTTGCTGCGCGCGTCTGGCATGTTCGCGGGCTTCGGTATGCCTTCCAATACAGCTCAGATACCACGCGTAGAATTCATGCGCGCGCACATGGTCCGGTTGCAGCCGGATGGCCTCCTTGAAATCCGCTTCTGCGCCGGCCCAATTCCATTCGTACATCAACTTCACCACGCCCAGCGACGCACGCGCAGAGGCCAGGGAAGGATCCAGCTTCAGGGCTATCTCCGCCGACTCCTTTGCTTTCGTCCAGGCCTCCCGTGGAGGGAGGGTAAGGTCTACGGTGTCCAGATACGAATCCGCCAGGCCCGCGTACGCCAGCGCATACGTCGGGTCTTTTTCGATTGCCTGCTGCAAGTACTCGAACCCTTTTTTGATCCCGTCTGCGGTCAGTTTGGCGGAGTGATAGCGGGCCTTGAGATACAGCTCGTACGCCTCGGCGTTTTCCGTCTGCTTTTTGGCGAGTTGTTGCTGCTCGCGGTTCGTGAGCCGCAGTTTCAGGTTTTGCGTGATGGCCCGGGAAATCTTTTCCTGCACATTGAGCACGTCCGCCATCTTCTGCGTGTACTGTTCCCCCCACAACTGCGATTGCCGCTCGACGTCCGTCAATTCCACGCTGACCACAAAGGTATCGCCGCGTTGCGTCAATCTCCCCGTCACCATCGCGCGGACGTTCAGCTCCTTTCCGATTTTGTCCGCCTCCACCTTTTGTCCCTTATAGTGAAACGCTGTGTTGCGCGGCACCACGCGCAATTTCGAAATCTGCGACATGCTGTTAATCAGGTTTTCCGTGATGCCGTCGCTCAGGTATTCGCTATCGGGATTTCCGCCCACATTCTCAAACGGCAGCACAACAATGGAATCAATCGGCGCTCCTCCGCTCGCCCCCATCCATAGCGAGACTCCGTATCCCAGCGCCACCAGCATGAGAATCAGCGCCGCAAACCCGCCGGCCATCTTGCTCTTGTGGCGTCGCAGCAGCCCCGCGGCAATCGCCGAATCGGAACTGATCTCCGCAGGCGTCACCGCCGGAGCACTGCTGGCGGAAGAAACGGCAGGCTGCGCAGCGGCGACGGACCTTCCGGAGGAAGTATCGCGCAGCAATCGTTTCAGCTCCGCGCGCAAATCCCGCATGCTTTGGTAGCGCAGTTCGCGGTCTTTCTCCAGCGCGCGTCCGATGATGCGTCCCAGCTCTTCCGGTAGATCCGGGTTGATTCGCACAGCAGAAGTCAGCGTGCGGTTCAGGATCGCGTCATGGATTAACGCGGTGCTGTTGCCGTCGAACGGCAGCCGGCCGGTGGCCATTTCATAGAGCACCGCGCCCAGCGAAAAAATATCCGTGCGCGCGTCCACCACCTCGCCGCGCGCTTGCTCCGGCGACATGTAGGCAATCGTGCCTACCGTCGTTCCCGGACTGGTCAGGTGCGCGGCGCCCATCGTGGCTTCGTCGTCCGCTAAATTTTCGGTGAGTTTGGCCAGCCCGAAGTCCAGCACCTTGGCGATGCCGCGTTCCGTGATGAAAATATTGCCGGGTTTGATGTCCCGATGGACGATGCCCGCGCTGTGCGCCGCATCCAGCGCGTCGGCTACTTCGATGGCCCGTTCCAGCAGCAGTTCGGCGGGCAGCGGCCGTCCGGCGATGCGCTGTTTGAGCGTCTGGCCCTTGAGCAGCTCCATGGCCAGGAACCGCTCGCCCTCGTGCTCTCCGATTTCATACACCGTGCAGATATTCGGATGGTTCAGCGCGGCCGCCGCGCGCGCCTCGCGCAAGAATCGATCCAGCGCCAGTTTGTCTCGCGATAATTGTCCGGGCAGGAATTTCAGCGCCACTTGCCGGCCCAGCGTGGTGTCTTCTCCAAGATAAACGACACCCATTCCCCCGCTGCCGAGCTGTTCAATGACGCGGTAATGCGAAATGGTTCGCCCGATCATCATTCCTCAGTTCGGAAAATCCATCTTCTTCAAAATGGCCTGAAACCGCGGCTCCGAGCGCAGCGCATCCAGCGCCGGGTCCATCTTCATCCATGTCACCCAAGCGGATCGTGCTTCATACGCTTTTTCCAGCCAGCTCAGCGCCTCTTGTTTGTTATCCATGTGCAGATAAAGCATGGCCATCCAGTAGGGCGTGACATGGCGCTGCTGGGAGCGTTTTTTGAGTTCGTCGAGCATCTTTTGAGCTTGTGCCTTGTCGCCGGACTTGGCATAAGCGGATCCCAGGGTTCCGACAATCCACGGCTCGTCGGTCAGCGCCCGGGCTTTGGTGAGTTCCGCGATGGCCAGCGGGTAATCGCCTTTCCGGGTGGCCGCCCAGCCGACCGTGTAGTGCGGAAGAAAAAAATTGGGATCCATCTCCATCGCCTTGCGCGACCCCGCGATGGACACATCGTAATTCCGCCGCAGATAGTCGGGGACATTCCTGTCCGTGACGATGATCAGCGAGAACGGGTCGGCTTGTTGCGCGCGGCGGTATTCCGCCTCGGCCTCGTCTTCTCGTCCGAGAAACGCCAGCAGCCAGCCATACTGGTGGTGGGCGTGGGCGAAGTTCGGATTCAGTTCGATGGCCCGCTTGAATTCTTTCTCCGCTCCCGCCCAGTCCCAGTCGAAATATACCTTCACGATAGCCAGTGCGACGTGCGCCTCGGCCAGCGAATCGTCCAGCGCGACAGCTTTTTCCGCTGCCGCTTTCGCTTGCGGCATGGCCTCGCGGGGCGGCACAAACGTGTCGGAGAGCCCGGAGTACGTATCCGCCAGCCCGGAGTAGGCCAGTGCGTAGTTCGGCTCTTTTTCGATGGCCTGTCCGAAGTAATCTTTGGCCTTCGACAGGGATTCTTCCGTCGCTTTGTTCCAGTAATAGCGGCCCTTGAGATACAGCTGATACGCCTCGGCGTTTTCGGTGGACCGCTTGACAAGTTTCTGCTGCTCGCTGCCCGTGAGCTGCATTTTCAGATTTTCCGTAATCGCTCGGGAAATCTTTTCCTGCACGGCGAGCATATCCGCCATCTTTTGCGAGTATTGTTCTCCCCACAATTGCGATTGCCGGTTCACGTCGATCAGCTCCACGCCTACCACGAAAGTGTCGCCTCGATGCGTCACTCGTCCCGTGACGATGGCGCTCACGTTCAACTCTTTTCCAATTTTCTCCGGCTCGTCCTTTTTTCCCTTGTAGTGAAACGCCGTGCTGCGCGGCACCACGCGCAGTTTGGAAAGTTGCGAAAGACTGTTGATGAGATTTTCGGTGATGCCGTCGCTCAAGTATTCGCTGTCCGGGTTGCCGCCCACGTTTTCAAACGGCAGCACGGCGATGGAATCAATCTGCCCGCCGGACGAAAGCGCGATGGAACGATAAATTCCATAACCGGCCACGGCAAGAATCACAACCAGAACACCCGCAGCGGCCACCAGCTTTTTCTTGTGCCGTTTCGCCAAATCAACCGCGAGCACCGAATCCGAGCTCGCCGCGGGCTGCTCCGCGGCGACGGCCACGCGCGAATCCGAGCTGGCGGGCTCGCTCGCCACCGCCGAGCGGCTGGAATCGGTGTCGCGCTTCAGCCGCGCGAGGTCCGTGCGCAAATCCGCCGCGCTCTGATAGCGCAGCTTGCGGTCCTTCTCGAGTGTCTTATTAATGATGCGCTCGAGTTCGGCGGGCACGTCCGGGTTCAACCGCACCGGCGCCACCGGCACGCCGCGCAGGATCGCGTCGAAGATCACCGCCGAGGTGTGTCCGGAAAACGGCTGCCGCCCAGTGGCCATCTCATACAGCACCGCGCCCAGTGAAAACAAATCCGTGCGCGCATCCAGTGCCTCGCCGCGCGCCTGTTCCGGCGACATATACGCCACCGTGCCCACGGCTATGCCGGGGCTCGTCAAGTGCTCTTCGCCGCCCGCCGTGGGCAGCGCAGAAGCCCCTGCGGATTCGCCCGCGGCGCCTGTCTCCGGCATCAGCTTGGCCAGACCGAAATCCAAAATCTTTGCGTGCCCCCGCTTCGTCACCAGAATATTCGCCGGCTTGATATCTCGATGGACGATGCCTTCGGCGTGCGCCGCGTCCAGCGCGTCGGCGATTTGCATGCCGATTTCGAGCACCTCTTCGGCCCTGAGTGGCTTGCCCGCGATGCGCTGCCGCAGCGTCTGGCCTTGCAGGTACTCCATGACGATAAAGGGCTGGCCTTCGTGCTCGGCAATTTCGTAAATCGTGCAGATGTTGGGATGATTCAGCGCGGATGCCGCGCGCGCCTCGCGCTGGAAGCGTTCCAGCGACAAGCGGTCGCGCGTCATGCCTTCCGGCAGAAACTTCAGCGCCACAAAGCGGCCCAGCGTGGTGTCTTCCGCCTTGAACACCACGCCCATGCCTCCGCCGCCCAGCGATTCCAGGACGCGATAATGCGAAATGGTCTGGCCTATCATTTCCGCTGCGCCTTTTGCAGCGAATCATTTTGCAAGGAAGGAAAACGCAGGAATCTTAGTCTGCGCCTCCGGCCAAGTCAACGCGCCGGGATGCGCGTGGGCTACTTCAGGCCCTCGACGAGGTAGAGGTCGGAAAGAGTGCGGTGATAGCCGTACACGCAGGTTTTTCCATCGGGGCTGATGAGAATGGGGCCGATGGTTTCGACGCCCGCGGGATCCGACGGCATCAACTGTTTCCAAAGTGTTTTCTGGCCGCTTTGCAGCTCCAGGCGAAAAACTTTGGCAGGCAGTTCTCCGGGGCGATAAATGTAGAGTGAGCGGCCATCCGCGCCCCAACTGATGGGCTGCTCTCCGGGCTCCAGGTGCTGAATGGGCCGCGCCTCACCGCCCGCCGTGGGATAGAGATATCCGCGCTGGTCGGGTCCGATCACCGCCACCTGTTGCCCATCGGGCGAAATGGAAAAAGCCGTGGCGTGGATGCCTTCCGGTGTAATGGCCTTGGGCTTTCCCCCGGCAAGATCTTGAATGTAGAGTCGCACGCCTCGCTCCGGCTCATTCCCAGAGAACAGCAGCCGCTTGCCGTCGGGAAACCACCGCGCCCAGCTATGGTTGATGGCATCGCTCGTAAGCACTCTTGACTGGCCGGCCCCGGTCGGCGTAAGCAGAAGTTGCGAAGGCGAAGTCTGTGTTTGCGAAATGGCCCACTTGCTGTCGGGAGAGAGCGCCACGGCGCCGCCTTCACCCAGCAGCACCGCCGCCGAACCATCTGTCCCGCGCAAGTAAACTGCGTACGAAAGCCCTCCCGTCTTCGAATATGCCAGGCCGCCGCCACCGCCCTCTTCGTCGAACAGGAGCGACTTGCCATCGGGCGAGAGATCGGCCGGATAAGAGTAGTCCAGCCAGGATAAATCTCGCTCCTTGGCCTCGCTGGCAAACACGCCAATCAGTTCGCGCCGCCAGCTCGCGCGTGTCAGCAGCACGCGGCCGTCGCGAAACACATCCAGCAACATCAGCGTGCCGGGCATGCGCGTCACCAGCCGTTCTTTCCCGCTCAGGGTCACTCCGTACAGCGTGCGGTCCACTCCCGATTTGCTGGCTGTAAACCATATTTCCGAGCCGTCCGCCGACCACGCCAGCCCCTGCACCGTGTAAAACTTGCCCGACAAAGAAGTTCTCTTACCGGCAAGGTCCACCACGCTCACCGAGCCTCCATCGTCTCCTTGCGTGGGGTGCTCGAGATATGCGACGTATTTTCCATCCGGTGAAACGCGCGGATGGCCGATCCACCCTCCCGTTTCGTACAGCGTTTTTCCCACCGGGAATTCCAGCCGGTTCAGCCCGCCGGCATCGCGGACAATAGCGATGTTGTTCCCGTCGGGCGCCCAGTCGGCCCACTGCACCTGCTCCACAATTTCGCGCGGAGCGCCGCCCACTAGCGGCGCGCGGGCCAGCGTGCCGATATTCACCCAGGTTCCAATCGGACGGCTGTTCAGCAAGATGGCCATTTCGCCGGTGGAAGAAACGGAGAGTATTTGCGTCCGCGCCAGTCCCAGCGAACGCGACTCCGGCGCCTCGGGTCGCGCGGTGTACACATCCACGGGATTTCCCTGCCACGAGGCGCCATACAAAATGGTCTGTCCGTCCTGCGCAAACCGCGCCGAGCGTATGCTTCCGCGGCGAAATGTAAGCTGGCGAAACACCGGCGGTGCCGGCGGCGGTGGGGGTAACAACAATCTCCCCGCGGCTCCGCCGAGGGCCATGCTGGCCAGAATTCCCACGGCGATCAGCGCGCGCGTCGTGTTCGAAATTCGTCCTGTCGGCGCAGTGCTGGCGGGCGTGGCTTCTGCTTTGGATTCGGGCTTGCGCTCCGCCGCGGAAATGCGGCTGGAATCCAGGTCGCGCTTCAACCGCTTCAGATCGGAGCGCAATTCCGCCGCCGTCTGGCAGCGCATTTCCCGGTCCTTTTCCAACGTCTTGTCCAGAATTTCTCCCAGCTTGGGTGGAAGGCCGGGATTCCGGCGGGCCGCCGATTCCGGCGCGCGGTTCAGAATTCCATCAAATATGATTCCCGAAGTGTTGCCCGCGAACGCCTGCTGGCCCGTGGCCATTTCGTAGAGCACCAATCCAAACGAAAACAAATCGGTGCGGTGATCCAATTCTTCGCCACGCACTTGTTCGGGCGACATGTAGGCCACCGTGCCCAGCGCGGTGCCCGGACTCGTGAGCATGTCGTGGCCCACGGCGGTGGCCACGGAGGAAATGCTGCCGCCTTCGGCGCCGTTCGCGCGCTGTCCGGTGAGCTTGGCCAGCCCGAAATCCAGAATCTTCGCCTGGCCGCGCGTGGTCACAAAAATATTGGCGGGCTTGATGTCGCGGTGCACGATGCCGCCGGCGTGCGCGGCGTCCAGCGCGTCCGCGATTTGAATGCTGAGCTCCAGGAATTGCTCGGTCTTCAGCGGCTTGCCATCAATCTTATGCTTCAGCGTCAAGCCGTCCAGGAATTCCATGGCGATGAACGCGCTGCCTTTTTCTTCGCCGATGTCGTAAATCGTGCAGATGTGCGGATGATTGAGCGCCGAGGCCGCCTGCGCTTCGCGCCGGAATCGTTCCAGCGCGGCGGGGTCGTGGGCCGTCTCGGGCGGCAGGAATTTCAGCACCACGGTGCGGCGCAGGCGCGTGTCTTCCGCCTTGTACACCACGCCCATCCCGCCGCCGCCCAGTTTTTCGAGAATGCGGTAGTGCGAAACCGTTTCGCCAATCATGAAGTAGGAATCCCGAGCGCAGGCATCTTAGGCGTTGCGCGCAGGTCTGTCAACGTGACGCGGCACAGCCTTCTGAGCGCCCGCGCGCAATCAGCGGATGGATTTGTCAAGTTCCTTCGCCGCGTTCTCAATCAGCGTGGCTTCCTCGCTGAGGATTTTCCCGACGCGCTCGATCTGTTCTCCCGCCAGCTTCCACTGTTTTTGTTCGATGGCCTCGCGCACGCTGGGAATGGTCTTCACGCCGTAGCCAGTGTAAAACCCTGGCGCGTAAATCATGTGCTGGAACCAGCCGCGCCCGGGCAGCCCGTCGGAGTGGGTGAGTTTCCGCTCGCTCGAAATAAGCAGCGCATTCACGTCACGCAGCGATTTTTCCCCCAGCGCCACGCGCGCCCTTCCCAGCGCCTTGTCGTACCGCTCCGCCGCGCGGTTCAGTGCGTCCAGTCCGTTTTCGAGCGGCGCGAAGTTGATGTACGGCGGCACCTCCTCCGTGCGCGGCAGCGTCTCCGGCTCTTTCGGGTCCATCGTCGCGCGAAACACGCCTTCTTCGAGCTGCCGGTTGCGCTCGATGATCTGCTCGCGCTGGCCGCTGTGCAGCCGTTTCAGTTCATCCACGTAGCGCCCCACCGTGTTGGCGAAATTCGAAAAATCAAACGGCAGCAATTCGGCATTCGCCAATCGCATCACCGCCGTGCCGCCGGTCTGCGCCAGCGCGCGGCTGTACACAAATTCCGTATCCGAGAATTTCGTGAACCAGTAAAAATCGTCGTAAATTGAATGATAGATTCCGCCGCCGTCCTCCCCGCCGTAGCCGATATTCAGCGACGCCACGCCGAGGTGCTGCAAGAATGGCGTGTAGTCCGACCCCGACCCCAGCGCATTGATGCGCAAGTCCGCGCGCATCCGCGCTTCGCGTCGATCGTCTGCGGAGTTTGCGCGCCGCAGCCGGTTAAGCTGGCTGCGCTTCCACACCGTAAGATTCGTCTCCGGGTCGGTGATATCTCGCGCCACGCCGTTGATAAATTTTTCCAGCGTGTGCGACCCCGACATGCCCAAGTACCCGCGCCCGTTCGAATCGGAATTAATATACGCCACGGCCTTTTGCCGCAATTCATCCGCGTGTGCCTCCGCCCATTCCGTCGAGCCGAGCAGGCCGGGCTCCTCGCCGTCCCACGCGCACAAAATAATTGTCCGTTTCGGCTTCCACCCCTGCTTCAGCAATTCCGCAAACCCGCGCGCTTCTTCCATCACCGCGACCATCCCCGACGTCGGGTCCTGCGCCCCGTTCACCCATCCGTCGTGGTGATTCCCGCGCACGATCCACTCATCCGGAAACGCCGCGCCGGGAATTTTCACGATCACGTTGTACAGCGGCTTCAAATCCCAGTTGGATTTCACTTTCAGATGCACTTTCGCCGGCCCCGCGCCAATGTGATAAGTGATGCCCAGCCCGCCGCGCCATGCTTCCGGCGCTACGGGACCTTTCAGCGTGGCCAGCAGCGGTTGCGCATCGCCGTAGGAAATCGGCAGCACCGGAATTTTTGTCAGCGTCTTTGCTTCCGCCAGCGGCAAGCGCTTGGCGTTTTCTGTCGCACCCACGCCCGGCGTCAGCGGATCGCCGGGATAGAGCGGCATGTCCGCGACGCTGCCGCGCTGCACGCCGTCTCGGTTGCGGTACGGCCCTTCCGGAAAAACATCGCCCTGCACGTACCCGTCATCGCGCGGGTCGGAATAAATTAAGCAGCCGATGGCGCCATGCTCCGCGGCGACTTTCGGCTTGATGCCGCGCCACGATCCGCCATAGCGCGCAATCACAATCGCGCCCTTTACGGAGACGCCCAGCCGCTCGAGTTGCTCGTAATCCGCCGGCACGCCGTAATTCACGTACACCAGCGGCCCGGTCACGTCGCCGTCCGCCGAGTACGCGTTGTACGTCGGCAATTGCTCCGCCTGCTGGTTCGACGTCGGGTCCGCGCTCTCCGCCGGCTCCTGCAATTTCGCCACGAACTTCGTCGGCTCGACTAATTCGACCACACGCTCCTTCGGCGTCGGAAACAGCACCGTGAACACTTCGATCTTCGCGTCCAGTCCCCACGACTGAAACTTTGCCTGCATCCATTCCGCGTTGTCCTTGCCGTACGGCGAGCCGATGTGGTGCGGCCGCGCGGTGAGCCGTTGCATGTACTCGCGCATGTTCGCCGCCGACGGAATCGCGCGGAACTTCGTTTCCCACTCGCGCTGCACGCGCGACCCTTCCGCCGAAAATCCTTGCAACGGCGCTTCGTCCGACGCCGCCGTCATCACGCACAGCACCATCAGTGCCATCGGTGCAATCAATCTGTAACTCCGCATGATTCCCCCTTTGGAGTGCGGGAGCTTGCTTGTCCTGCTTGCCCCGAGCGAACGCGAGGGGAGCGGAGTCGAAGGGCTCCCGCCTTGCTTTTCCGTCGGCGCCATCTGCGTGACGCCGCTTTGCTTCTACGATTGTGCAATTTGTGATTTGCGATTCCTGATAGAGGGAGAGCCAATTCAGATTCTGCGGTCCTCAATCACTCAATCATAAATCACTCAATCATAAATTTTATGTCTCGCCCCTATTTCTTTTCTTCAGCAGGAAGCGTCGTCGGCACCACCGGCCTCTTCTTACTAAAATCCGTGGCGTTCTGATACGCCTGCGCCACCGCCAGCGCCTCCGCCTCGCCGAATAATTTTCCGGTGAAGACAATGCTCGTCGGCGTGCCGTCGCCCTTGCGGAATCCGTGCGGCAACACCACCTGCGGATGTCCCGTCAAGTTGGTGAGCAACAGATTCGTTCCGCCGAACGCGGGCGCCACGTACACATCCAGGTCCTTCATCAGGTCTTCCATCTCCGCCATCACCAGCGTGCGGATGCGGTTCGCGCGGATGTATTCCACCGCGGGGATAAGCTGCGCCTGGCGGAAGGAATTGGGCCACGCGTTGGGAGTCTGCTGCACCATCGTGTCGTCCTTGCCGGTGCGCGGCAATTCGTCAAACGCCGCGCCCGCCTCCGCGTTCAGAATCGTGCGCAGCGCGCCCACTGGATACTTGTCCGGCAGCTTGATGGGAATCAGTTTGATGCCCAGCCCTTTCAGTACCTCGATCGCGCGCCGGTCGAACTCTTGCGACTCCTGCATCAGCGCCTTCTGCTCCGCCCGCTGGATATTCGCTGCGCGATCCTCGTCGAAAAGCGTTTGCACGTACCCGATGCGCAGCGTCTTGATGTCCCGCGCGGGCCATGCGAACGGCCGGTCCACCGAGCACGGGTCGCGCGGGTCCGCGCCGTGAATCGAGTGGAACACCAGCGCGCAATCTTCCGCCGAGCGCGCGATGGGCCCCACCTTGTCCATGCTCCACGAAAGCGCCATCGCGCCGTAGCGGCTGATGCGCCCAAACGTCGGCCGCAGCCCGGTCACGCCGCAGCGCGTGCACGGCGACACGATGCTCCCCAGCGTCTCCGTCCCAATGGCGAAGCCCACCAGCCCCGCCGAGGTCGTTGACGCCGAGCCCGCCGAGCTTCCGCTCGACCCCTGCTTCACGTTCCACGGATTTTTCGTCGTCGCGTCGAACCACACGTCGCCTTGCGCCAGCTCGCCGAGTGTTGTTTTGGCAACCAGCACCGCGCCGGCCTGCTCCAGCCGCTCGATCACCGCGGCTTTTTCCGCGCGCACTTGTTCCTTGAACGGCACCGAGCCCCACGTGGTCTTGTAGCCGGGCATGGCAAACAAATCTTTTGCGCCGTACGGAATGCCGTGCAGCGCCCCGCGATATTTCTTCGCGGCGATTTCCTTGTCCGCTTGCTCCGCCTGCTTCATCGCCAGCTCTTCGGTAAACGTGATCACCGCGCGCAGCACGGGATCGTATTTCTTCAGCCGCGCGAGATAAAACTTCGTCAGCTCCACCGACGAAATCTGTTTGCTCTGAATCAGCGAGGCCAGCAGCGCGACGCTGGCGAATGCCAGGTCCTCTTCCGCGGCGGGTTTTTTCGCGCCGGCAACGCGCACGCGAAGTGGCGTGCGCACAATCTTTTCTCCGCCGCGCGCGGCCGGCTGCGCGTAAAAATAAAGCGCCGGCGGCACGCCGTTATCCACCGCCACCGCGCGCGCCCGGGCGTAGGCATCCAGCGTGTTGTTCACGCTGTTGACCATCATTTTGCGCTTCGCGTCCGTGATCTCCAGCCCGGAGATCCACTCCGCCTGCTTGATCATCTCCTCCGTCACTTTCGGCTGCTCTTGTGCCAGCGACACCAGCGCCCGCCCGAACACCGCCGTGCCTGCTCCCATCGCCGTGATCAGCTTCAACACTTTCCGCCGCGGCCACGCTTGTTCGCTCACCAGCTTCTTCGCATTTTTCATCGCTTTCTCCTTCGTTCTGAAAATCCGGTCGATTCCTGCGCCGTTCATCCCAGCGCTTTCTTCAGTAGCGCAATCTGCCCGGCGTGATACAGGTCGTGTTGCACGATTCCGTGCAATTCGCCGTAGAAGCTGTCCTGCTTGCCCGGAACCCGCTCGCGCAGCCGCTCGTCGCTCATCTGCGCGATGGCCTCGCGCAGCTTGCGGTTGCCTGCTTCCAGCGCCGCCTGCGTGCCTTGCCATGCCGCTTCGCTCGTCTCGCGCACCGGCGGCCAATTCACTGCCTCGCCTACGTCAATCAGCGTTTCTCCGCCCATCCGCCGCAGCACAATCGCTTCCCACGCCGCGATGTGCAGCACGATTTCCCAGATCGTATGCGCGGCAGCCACCGGCCGTGCCGCGGCCTGCTGCGCCGTCACGCCCGCGAGGATTTCCTTCAGTGGCGGCCCGTGCCACGCCTCGCCTTCCCAGGCGCGGCGCAATTGCTCGGCGATGCGTTCGCTTTCTTTCATGGCCGTGGAAACATTCTCCACCCGGAAGCGTATCTCTTATCACAAGCTGTTGCCCCGGTTCCAGCGTCTAAAGGTATTGGCAACAGGGTGCCACTGGACTACAATCGTGCCCCTTCGACTCTATTGCAAAGGAGTGCCTCATGCTGAGACTCAGATTCATCCTGGCTGCGTTGCTGTGCGTCGCGCTGCTGTCCGTACCCGCGCTCGCGCAGACCGCCGCGCCCTCTAAAGCTCCGGCCAAGGCCGCGGCCAAAGCCCTGGCCGGCCCCAGACCCATCAACATTGCCTTCAAGGAATACAAACTGAAGAACGGCCTGCGCGTGATTCTTTCCGAGGACCACACCGCGCCGACCTTTGCGGTTTCCGTCACCTACAACGTCGGCTCCCGCGACGAGCGCGCCGGCCGCACCGGCTTCGCCCATCTCTTCGAGCACATGATGTTTCAGGGCTCGCAGAACGTCGGCAAGGGCGAGCACTTCATCCTCGTCTTCAACAACGGCGGCAGCATGAACGGCACCACCAACGTGGACCGCACCAACTACTTCCAGGCCTTCCCGGCCAATCAGCTCGACCTCGGTCTTTTCCTCGAAGCCGACCGCATGCGTTCCCTGGTCATCAACCAGGCCAATCTCGATAACCAGCGCAATGCCGTGCAGGAGGAGCGCCGCCTCGGCGTGGATAACCAGCCCTACGGCAAGACCTTCGAAACCATCTCCGATCTCGCCTACGACAACTTTGCCTACAAGCACTCCACCATCGGCTCCATGGCCGATTTGAACGCCGCCACCGTCGAGGACGTCGCCGGCTTCTTCAAAACCTATTACGCTCCCAACAATGCCGTCCTCGTGCTGGTGGGCGATTTCAATTCGCAGGCCGCCCTGCTGAAAATCGAGAAGCACTTCGGCGCCATTCCCTCACAACCCGCTCCCCCGCCGGTGGACATGACCGAGCCGGAGCAGAAGGCCGAGCGCCGCGCCTCTCTTGACGATGCCCTGGCTCAGCTTCCCCGCCTCGACGTCGTCTTTAAAATTCCCGCGGGCAACACGCGGGACTTCTACGCCCTTTCCGTGCTGGGCAGCATCCTGGCTGGCGGACAATCTTCGCGCCTCTATCAGAAGGTCGTGAAGGAAAATCAGCTTGCCGTACAGCTCGGTGGCGGCGCCGGCGAGCGCCGCGGGCCCAGCCTGGGTAATTTCGTTGCCATCGCCTCACCCGGAAAGGACCTGGCTGCCATCGAGAAGGTAATTTACGAAGAAATTGAGCGCGTCAAAACCGAACCCGTCGCCGATTGGGAGCTCGAGAAAGTGCGCATGTCCATTCGCCGCCAGCGGGCCCAGCAGCTTCAGGGCACGCTATCTCGCGCCATTGTTCTCGGCCAGTTCGCCGTCTATTACAATGAACCCAGCCTCGTCAACACCTACGAATCCAAAATCAAGGCCGTGACCAAGGACGACATCATGCGCGTGGCCAACGCCTATCTCAAGGTTACCAACCGCACCGTCGTCACCACCCTGCCGAAGCGCGCCGCTCCTGCGGCACGTCCCACCGGCGGAGCGCAATAGGAGACTGAACATGAAAAACACACTTCGCACTTTCGTAAGTTCGCTGCTGGTGGCGGGCCTTGCCTTCGCGCTGGCCCCGCCGGCCTTGGCGCAGGCTCCGCAGGCCCCCGGGCAGGACAAGAGCGTCTCCGTGGGCAAGGTCGAGAAGAAAGGCAAGGCCCCGGTCAGCAAGGAAATCTTGCGCGTGAAGTTGCCCAAGCCCATTGAAGCGACCCTGGACAACGGTCTCACCGTGATGATTCTGGAGGACCGCCGCTTCCCCACCGTGACTGTCTCTCTCAACATCAGCGGCGCCGGCGGACTTTATGAGCCCGCCGATTCGCCCGGTTTGGCCGTGATGACCGCCTCGCTCCTGCGCGAAGGCACCAAGTCCCGCTCGAGCAAGCAGCTTGCCGAGGACATCGAGCGCCTCGGTGCGTTCGTGAGTGCTTCCTCTTCGCTCGGCTCCGCCGCCTCGCAAGTGACCGCCTCCGGCCTCTCTGACAACATGGACGAGTGGATGGCACTGATGCTGGACGTGCTGCTCAATCCCACCTTCCCCGCGGACGAGTTGGCAAAGCTGAAAGACCGCCAGAAGTCCGGCCTGCGCCAGGCTCGCACCCAGCCCTCCGCGCTCGCCAACGAGCGCTTCAACAAGGCCATCTACCGCGACCATCCCGCTTCCCGCACCCTGCTGACCAATGCCGCGATCGATGCCATGACCAGCGAGAAGCTCGCCGCCTGGCACAAGGAGCGCTACGTTCCGCAGAACGCCATTCTCGGCATCGCCGGCGACGTCAGCGCGGCCGAACTCCTGCCCAAGCTCAAGGCCTGGTTCGCTCCCTGGCAGAAAAGTGACCTGAAAGAGAATCTGCCGCCGAATCCGGTTCCGGCCACCGCAAAAAAGATCTATCTGGTGGACCGCCCCAATTCCGTGCAGACCACCATCACCATGGGCAACCTGGCCATTGACCGCCGCGACCCCGAGTATCCCGCCATGGTGGTCATGAACCGCATCATCGGCGACGGCCCCGCCGCGCGCCTCTTCATCAATCTCCGCGAAGAGAAGGGTTACACCTACGGCGTGTACAGCGGCTACACGGCCCTCAAATATCCCGGGCCGTGGTCGGCCAGCGGCAATTACCGCACGGAGGTCACCGAAGGCGCCATGACCGAAATGCTCAAGGAGGTCAACCGCCTTCGTGAAGAATCCGTTCCGGACGCCGAACTCGAAGACGCCAAGCGCGCCATTGTGGCCGGCTTCGCGCTCTCCCTCGAACAGCCCAACACGCTGCTCAACTACGCCATCGTCCGCAAGATCTACAGGCTTCCCGCCGATTACTGGGACACCTACCCGGCAAAAATTGCCGCCATCACTGCGGACGACGTCCAGTACACTGCGGGAAAGTACCTCAACCCCGAGGCTATGCAGGTGGTGGCCGTGGGCAAAGGCAGCATAATCAAGGCCGTGCTCGAAAAGTTCGGCCCCGTCGAGGTTTACGACACGGAAGGCAAGCCCGTCGCCGCCAAACCCGCTCCCGCTCCTGGAAACTAAACTCGTAGGGGCGGACCTCCCGATGCCTCGGGAGTGTCCGCCCCTGCATTCTTTTCTTTCTCCTTCCTCATTCCTCCCTTCCTCCTTTCCTCGTCCCCTTCTTCCACATTTCTACACTTCCACACTTCTACCTTGCGCCCTTCCTCCTTCCTCGTCGCCCTGCGGAAACCTATCCCTCACCTCCCACGTCCCTCTCCCTGCATCGCGGCCTTCGTGGTACAGTCCGCGTGGCACGATTTCCATTTCATCGTGATCCGCTTTTCGCTTTTCGACTTTCTAGGGCGCTAGCAGCGCTCTCGTAGGACAGGCTTTTAGCCTGTCCGGCACAGTCTCGGATACTTGGTGTCCGCTTTTCGAATTTTGTTTTTCGAATTTCTGTTGAGGAGAACATCTATGAAGCGTCTGTCAACGTTGTTCATCGCCGCTCTGTTCGCGTGCTCGGTAGCCGCCCAGGAAGCTCCCCCGCAAGAGCGCCCCGCCGGTCCTCCGCAGCGCGAAACCACCGTGGAGATTAAGCCCTACGACCGCGTCATCACCAAGGACTCCAAGTCCCAGCCCGGCATCTTCACCGTGCACCTGGTGAAGGACAAATATTTCTACGAAATTCCCGCGTCCGAGCTGGGCAAGGATTTTCTGTGGGTCAGCCAGATTGCCCGCACCACGTTTGGCGTGGGCTACGGCGGCCAGGCGCTGGGCAACCGCGTGGTCCGCTGGGAGCGCCGCGACAAGCGCGTCTTTCTCCGCAGCGTCTCCTACGACATCGTCGCCTCCGGAGGACAGGCCATTTCCCGCGCCGTGCAGGCCGCCAACAACAATTCCATCCTGATGGCCTTCAACATCGAAGCGCTGGGCAAAGACGACGCGCCGGTAATTGACGTCACTCGCCTCTACACCACCGACGTGCCCGAGTTCAGCGCCCGCGCGCGCCTCCGCGCACGCGCCTTCGACGCGCAGCGCTCTTATCTCGAACGCATCACTGCCTTCCCCACCAACATCGAAGTGGAAACCACGCACACCTACACCACTCCGATTGACCCGCCCACGCCCGGTGGTGGCGGCCCGCCCGCGCCGTCTCCTTTCGGCGCGCAAGGCATGCGTCCGGGCAGCGCCACGGTCGTGCTGCACTACAGCATGGTCAAGCTCCCGGAAAATCCCATGATGCCGCGTCTTTACGACGACCGCGTCGGATATTTCTCTCTCACCCAGCAGGATTTCGGCCAGGACGAGCAGCGCGCCCCGCGCCGCCGCTACATCACCCGCTACCGCCTCGAGAAAAAGGACCCCAACGCCGCTCTTTCCGAGCCCGTCAAGCCCATCGTGTACTGGATTGATTCCGCTACGCCGGAGAAGTGGCGCCCCTACGTGAAGAACGGTATCGAGCAGTGGCAACCCGCCTTCGAAGCCGCCGGCTTCAAGAACGGCATCATCGCCAAGCAGGCGCCCTCGCCGGAGGAAGACCCAACGTTTTCGCCGGAAGACGCGCGCTACTCCGTCATCCGCTGGCTGCCTTCCACCACCGAAAACGCCGTCGGCCCGCACGTGCGTGACCCGCGCACCGGGGAAATCCTCGAAGCCGACGTGCAGTTCTATCACAACGTGATGAACCTGCTGCGCTCCTGGTATTTCCTCCAGGTCGGCCCGCTCGACCCGCGCGCGCAGAAGCTGCCCATGCCCGACGACCTCATGGGCCAGCTCATCGCCTACGTCGTGGCCCACGAAGTCGGCCACACGCTCGGCTTCCAGCACAACATGAAATCTAGCTCGTTGTACCCATTTGAAAAAGTCCGCGACCCGCAATGGGTGAAGGCCAACGGCCACGTCGCCACGCTGATGGACTACTCCCGCTTCAACTACGTCGCCCAGCCCGAGGACAAAATCCCCGCCGCTGACCTCATCCCCAAGATTGGCCCCTACGACAAGTGGGCCACCATGTGGGGCTACAAACCCATCCCGGGCGCGAACTCCGCCGCCGACGAAAAGAAAACCCTCGACGCCTGGGCTCGCGAGCAGGACAAGACACCCTGGCTGCGCTTCAGCACCTCCGACTCTCGCGGCTCCGACCCGGGCGAGCTGACCGAGGCCGTCGGTGACGCCGACGCCATCAAGGCCACCACGCTCGGCGTGAAAAACCTCGAGCGCGTTTCCGCCATGCTGCTCACCGCCAGCACCCGGCCCGGCGAGAACTACGACGACCTGGACGAGCTCTACGGCCGCATGCTCGGCCAGTGGGCCACCGAAATGACCCACGTCTCCAACCTCGTTGGCGGCTTCAGTTCCCAGCAGAAAGTTGTCGGACAGGACGGCGTGATTTTCACCCTCATTCCGCGCGCCCGCCAGCTCGAAGCCGTGCATTTCCTCAACGCCAACGCCTTCGTCACCCCCAAGTGGACGATTCGCCCGGACATTCTCCGCCGCATCGAGCCCGTCGGCGCTCTCGACCGCATTCGCATTGCGCAGCTTCGCGTGCTGAATTCGTTGTTGAGCAATGTGCGTCTCGCGCGCATGGCTGAGCAGGAAGCCATGGACGGCGCGGCGGCCTATCGCGCGGAGGATTTCCTCGCCGACGTGCGCAAGGGTCTCTGGAGCGAGCTCGCCGGCGCGTCCGTGCAGATTGACGCCTACCGCCGCGGCCTCCAGCGCAGCTACATTGAGCTGATGGCCGGCAAAATCAACAGCCGCACCCCGGTCACCGGAGATTCACGCGCCCTGGTCCGTGCCGAGCTGCAATCCCTCTCGCAGGAAATCGCTGCGGCCGCGGCCAAGGCCACCGACCGCACCACCCGCGCGCATCTCGCCGATTCCCGCGACCAGATCGCCAAGGCCCTCGACCCCAAATTCGCTCCCGCGGCTCCCGCCACCGGCGGCCCGGGTTTCCCCGGCCTCGACGACGACAACGACCCATCCCAGCAGTCTTGCTGGCCCGACTACATCATCCGCCCGCCGCGCTAGGCTCCTCGTAGGGGCGGACCTATGTGTCCGTCCCTTCGGCAACCTCCTCGTAGGGGCGGACCTATGTGTCCGTCCCTTCGGCAACCTCTTCGTAGGGGCGGACCTATGTGTCCGCCCCGTTCGCTTCGGCGCGCCTTCGTAGGACAGGCTTTCCAGCCTGTCCGCCTGAACTGGCTTTGCTTGGCAAGGAATCGTTTGGTGGGGGCGGACCCCCTGATTCCGAAGCATCGGGACTCGGGATTGTCCGCCCCTTTTCTTTCTTGTTCGCCTTCTTCGTAGAACACGCTTTCCAGCCTGTCCGCCTTTGTAGCTCACGCCTGCCCCGGATGCTTTTGCGGGGTCCCGCTTGCCCCGAGCAAAGCGAAGGGTCCGTCCCGCTTCGGCGGGACGGACTGACGTGAGGCTCTTCTTGTCTCTGTCACTTTGTCACTCTGCCACTCTTAACCTTCCTCATTCCTCTCTTCCTCCTTCCTCGTCCCTTTCTTCCACACTTCTACACTTCCACACTTCTACGTTTTTTCCTTCCTCCTTCCTCCCTTCCTCCTTCCTCTCCCTTGCGCGATTACCGCGTCGGACGCATAATGTCGCCCATCCCGGAACATCCGCGGACACAGTCGGACTCATCGCAGGAGGAACTCATGGCCACCATCACACCCGGAAAGCTTTCCCGCCGTCAATTTGCAGGCCGCGTAGGCGCGGCCGTCGGCGCCGTGCTTGTCGCGCCGGAAATCATCCGCAGCGTCGCCGGCGCCCGTCAGCCCCGTGGCGCGGAGAGCGCCATCCAGCTCAACGCCAACGAGAATCCCTACGGCCCGTCGGACAAGGCTCTCGCCGCCATGACTCGCTCGCAAGCCATCGCCGCGCGTTATCCCGACGCTTATGAATCCATGATGATCGAAGAGGTCGCCAAGCTGCACGGCGTCCAGCCCTTCAACGTCGTCCTCGGCTGCGGCTCCGGTGAAATCCTGCGCATGGCGGATATGGCTTTCCTCGCGCCCGGCAAAAACGTCGTCGTCGCCGAGCCCACTTTTGAAGCCGTGCTGGCCTACGCGCGCGTCGCTCGCGGCGATGGCATCAAGGTTCCGCAGACCGCCGATTATCGTCACGATCTTCCGGCCATGGCCGCGGCTTGCACCTCCAACACGGCCCTGGTGTACGTCTGCAATCCCAATAATCCCACTGGCACCATCGTCTCTCGCGACGAGATGGCCGCCTTCATCGCCGCTGTGCCCAGGTCCGCTATCATCATGGTGGACGAGGCCTATCACCACTTCGTCGAAGACCCCAGGTACGCGTCCTGTTTCGACTGGATCGGCAAAGCGTCCAACGTCGTCGTCGTGCGCACCTTCTCCAAAATTTACGGCATGGCCGGCATGCGCCTGGGCTACGCCGTCGGCTCCCGCGAAAACATCTCCGCGATGCGCGCCCACGCCACCTCCAGCAACTCCAACGCCGCCGTGCTGGAAGCCGCGCTGGCCAGCCTGGCCGACGCCACGCACGTCCCCAAGTACAAAAAAATGATGAACGACACGCGCCACTGGCTCTGCGCGGAACTAAACAAGGACGGCCGCCGTTACATTCCTTCGGAGACCAATTTCGTCATGATTGATGTCGGCGGCGATGTCGTGCCGGTCATTCAGGCCTTCCGCAAGAAGAACATTCTTGTTGGGCGCAAGTTCCCGTCGATGTCCAACTGGCTGCGCATTTCCATCGGCACCCAGAAGGAAATGGACGCGTTTCTCGCCGGCCTGCGCGAAATCGTGCCCCTTGCGGCAAGTAAGGCGGCCTAGGTTTTTGTAGCGGCAACCCGCACCGTTTTTGTGCGGGTTGCCATTTCGAGGCCCTCGGCACAAATGGCGACGCTGGAAAAGTCGGACAAACCGGAGATGCCCCGCCAGGTGGGGCACTATCAAATTCTCGAGCGCGTTTATCAAACCCGCTGGGAAGACCTCTACCATGCCACCGACAACCGCACCGGCCAGCGCGTCTCCCTGAAGATGATCGCCACCACGCTGCCCTCCCGCGAGCAGTTGCGCCTCTTCACCAACGAGCGCGACGCCCTGAAGACCCTCCAGCATCCCAACATCGTGCGTTTTCTCGACGCCGGCGGCGAGGCCGGGCATTTTCACATTGCCGTCGAGCCCCTCGACGGCACCAGCCTGCGCACCATCATCGAGCAAAAACGCGACATGCCCCTCAAGCAGAAGCTCGAAATCATCGCCCAGGTCGCCGACGCGCTGGACTGCGCTCACAAAGCTGGCATGTTGCATCGCACGCTGATGCCCCGCGAAATCGTCCTCACCGACGGCGGCCAGGTGAAGCTGCACGGTTTTCATCTCTGCCGCGTGCTCGACCCCGCGCCCGGCCAGCAAGCGCCCACGCAGTACTTCATCGCCAAGCTGCGCTATCCGGCGCCCGAGCAAGTCAAGGGTGAAAACGCCGACCATCGCGCCGACGTCTTCAGCCTCGGCGCCGTGCTCTACGAATTCCTCTGCTATATGCCGCCCTTCGGCGAGCCCAACATCGCCACCGTGCTCGTCAAAATCGTCGCCGCCATGCCCGAGCCGCTCGATCATTACGTGCCCAACCCGCCCGCGCAGCTCGTGGCCATCGTGGATAAAGCCCTCGCCAAATCCCGCGACGCCCGCTACCAGTCCGCCGCCGACATGTCCGCCGCTCTCCGCTCCCTCGCCCAAACTCTATAATTTATTTTTGTAGGCGCGGGCTTTAGCCCCGCCCGTTTGACTCGTGGAGTGCGGCGGCTCGACGCCGCTTTGTAGCGCAGCCACTCCTGGCTGCGCTCCTCACCCGCCCATTCGGAGTGTGGCTCTCGCCGTCCGCGCCCGCCACGCCTCCGATTCCGACAAAACAATCGATGAACGCAACCCTTGCAGATTGTGTCTGTACCCTTGATGAACGCATCGGCCTGCTGGATAATCGCAGCAGTGCTTGAAGCCTATTTAGACGAAAGCGGAAGTCACGACGCTTCCAAAGTCTTTGCACTAGGTGGATATCTAGCCCCGCCTGATGAATGGGAAATATTTGATGGTCACTGGCGGAGCACCCTTAAGCGTGCCGGGATAAAAGTCTTCCACATGAGGGATTATGTTGCCTGCAGAAGAGAGTTCGAGGGGTGGGGAGACACTTCTCGAATAAACCTTCTCAAGGAACTTGCAGAAGTAATCCACCGAAGAGATATATGGGGAGTACATTACGCCATCAATTTGGAGGCGTACGAGAAGGTCGCGCCCAATTGGGCACGGCAGAAAGCAAGAGCCATTAGCCCATATCTCATCTGTATGCAATTCTGCATCCGGGAGATCACTAAAGAACTTGAGAAACGCGGAAAGCCTGCAGAGCAAATTGCTTTTGTCTTTGACCAACACGGGGAGTGGGCTTCTCGAATCGTAGGCTGTTATTTGGAGGTTCAGAGAAGAGTGCCAGAACACTCGAAGGTAATGGGTCCGATAAGTTTCGGCACAAGAACGGATAATTGTCGCCTTCAAGCAGCAGACCTGCTGGCCTATGAAAGCTACAAAGAAGTTTTTAGCAAGATATTCGAACCGAAAAGACCACCTAGAAAATCGTTTGAGGAACTTGTACGCAAGGGCAGAGTTAGGGGTGGCTATATGGACCGAATCGAACTCGTAGACTTTTTCGAGAAAATAGAGACGTATGGCCCCGCATAGCAACTCCACTGCAAGACCCGATTCGTGGTGTCGTATTAGTTGCGTTGATGAAGCTGAAGAGCACTGCTGGCGCCGAGTACCGAGACTCCTGTGTCGAAGGGGCCGCGCTTGTAGAACTCATTGGCTTACTGGATAATCACGGCCACGGATGAGCCGGACTGCCAAACCATCGAACCTGCTGGATACGCGCGTAATCTACTGCGGCGATAATTTAGACCAGTTGAAGAAACTGCCTGCTGCCTGCGTTGACCTCATCTATATCGATCCGCCGTTCAACTCCAACCGCAATTACGAAGTGTTCTGGGGCGAGACGAAAGAAAAACGTTCCTTCGAGGACCGGCACGCCTCCACTCAGGCCTACATCGAATTCATGCGCCCCCGCTGCGTGGAATTGGCGCGAGTGCTAAAGAAAACCGGGAGTTTTTACTACCACTGCGATTGGCACGCCAGCCATTACGTCAAGGTGATGCTCGACCAGATTTTCGGCGAGAATAACTTCGTCAACGAAATTGTTTGGAAGCGAAGCGACGCGAAAAGCGATGTTGGTCAAGGCGCAAAACACTTTGCTCGCCTGCATGACAGCATCTTTTACTATGCGGGGAGCGGAAGCTACACTTTCAACGCGCAATTCAATCCGCTTCCGCAGTCCACAATTGACTCATGGTACAAGCACGTCGAAGAAGGCACGGGACGCCGCTTTAACAAAGCTGACGTGACGGGTCCGGGCGGCGCAGCGAAAGGTTGCCCGGTTTATGAGTGGAAGGGTGTCACACGTGCATGGCGTTACAGCAAAAAGAACATGGAGCGCTTGGAGCGGGAAGGCCGACTGGTTTACAGCAAGACAGGAATGGTTTACCAGAAACGCTATCTCGATGAGAGCAAGGGCGTAGCCTTGAGCAGTTGGTGGGATGACATTGACATGCTTCGTGGAATCAGCAGCGGAGGGGAACGCCTCGGATTTCCCACTCAGAAACCACTCGCCCTGCTTGACCGGATCATCAAAGCCAGCACCAATGAAAACGAAATTCTGCTAGACGCCTTCTGCGGGTGTGGAACCGCGCTTGTCGCGGCAGAGAAACTAGGGCGGCAGTGGATAGGAATTGACATATCACCGACGGCGTGTCGCGTGATGGCCAAGCGGCTGCGCGACGTTTGCAAATTGCGCGAAGACGAAACCTACTGGCGGCAGGGCAAGGGATTTGTGGTGCGCGATCTGCCGTGGTCGGAAAAGCAGTTGCGCAACATTCCTCCATTTGAGTTTGAGAACTGGGCCGTGATTGCGCTTGGTGGAATCCCCAACAAGGTGCAGGTGGGAGACATGGGGATTGACGGCCGCATCTATCCGCTCTCCGCTGTTCCGAAAAAAAGCGGCAAGGCTGCCGGCGAGCTGGATTTCATGGACGACTGGTATCCCATCCAGGTCAAGCAGCAAGACAAGGTGGGGCGTCCCGATATTGACCAGTTCGAAGCGGCCATGCTACGGGCCAAGCGCAAAAAGGGCTTTTTCGTGGCCTTCGATTATTCGGAGGATGCACTGAAAGAGATCGGTGCCTTTTTCCGGCGGGAGCATACTGTCATCGTCCCTTTCACCGTAAAAGAAATTCTCGACGAGCGCATCGCTCAAAAGCTGGCCTAGGTCTTCAAACTGCACCATTGCCAATTGCTGAGCTAGCGTGACTTCATTGTAACGACTCTCCGCGTCTTGTTTCGGGCCTTCTTGTGGCTCTTGCTTTTCTGCGGCGAACCGGCGGACCAGAACGCTTTCACATCTTCGTCTGTGATCTCCGAATCGCTCCAGCTTGACGGAGCGTCTATGATTCCGCTCTTTTCCTCAAGAAACTTCACCATGCGCTCTACCTTCCGCTCAATCGACCGGAGCAATTCGCCTGGGCGCACGCTCTTGGCCACTAGCTGCGTCGCGAGCTTCAAGATTGTTGAGCTTGTGCCCATGTAAGGATTTTTGTATTTCATAGTGGGATCGATGATATCGCAGTTGGGCGCATTCCCACCACCCCGCGCCGCTTAGTCGGCCACTTGCCATGCCCGCGGACCTAACCTGCCAGCAAGTCTCTCATTACAGCTTCAGAAGGCCCCGCACCCACGCCGAAGCGATGGTTGAGAGCACTCCGGCCAGCAAACCTAGCAAGAAGAACCAAAGGCGATCCCACCTCTTTTGTCTCCGTTCGTCGAGATATAGCGCTCCTTTGGCCTTTAGGAATACCCTCTCGTTCTTCGGATCCAAACTTCCAGTCGTTGTGATGCTGAGATAGTGCCGTTCACCGCGTTCGTTCTTCGGGAGAGAGTACATGTGAAGTGTGGTCGCCAATGAGAATTCCCGCATTGTCTCAGCACCGGGAGGAGGGGTGTGATTGATCGTCATCCCCAGATAACCCTCCTCAAGAAGCAACGCGATTGGGTACTGGTCAAGATGGTTCCTATGGCGCGGCCGCGCAAGCTGAATCGCGTCCGCGAGTGAGACTTCTCCAAACCTTGCGACCTTTTTCAGGATTCGGAGCGCGATGCCATTCATTCGAGTCCCTCTACTTCTGCTCCGGTTGACCTAGATAAAACTGGGCCGGATGGCTCAGCCTCTCCGCCTGGTTTCTTCTTGACGGCGGAGGATAATTGAAGCATACCACTGTGCAACTTCAACGAGGAGTTACAAGGTAAGTTTTCTAAGTTGAGCCTGTAGCCCGCGTCTTACGCGCTTTGGGCGTCCCGCGCTTTGTGCGGGAAGACTCGGGGCTTTTCGCTTGTCATCCTGCTCTTCCCGCTTGCCCTGAGAGAAATCGAAGGGAGCGAAGCGAGGGAAGGCCATCGCTTTCTGTCGGGCCGAAGGATCTCACTTCAATCACTCAATTCTCCGTCGCCACTCTGTCCCTCTGCCACTCTTCGACTCTTGGACTCTTTGACTCTGCGACTGTTCTTCCGTTCAACTCTTCAACATTCAACGTTCAACTGTTTTTCCGCCCCGCCACTCTGTCCCTCTGCCACTCTTCGACTCTTGGACTCTTGGACTCTTGGACTCTTGGACTCTTCGACTCTTTACCTCTTCACCTCTTTAACCCTTTACCCTTTTACTTTTTCCCCACTACTCGCCCTTGCGCAAAATAAAATCCCCCTTCCGCTCCCCCGCCGCCAGCGTCCACCCCGCCGCGAGTTCCAGCTTCCAACCGTCTCCTTCGAGCGGTCGCTTCTGCGTATCTGCGGGAGCGGGCACGGCCACGTGCTTCATCTTTTCGCCCTCGCGCCCCACGAGCGCGCCGTTCTTCGCATCCAGGATTCCCCACGGCGCGGTCACGCGCAGCGTCGCGTACACCGTTTGTTCTTCTCCGAGCGCAAGCACCGCGTAAGGATCGAAAGAAAGTCCAATTCGACCCGACAGCGGCAGCACAAGCACCGGCGCATCAATCAGCCGCGCGCGGTATTCGCGCTCGCGTTTTTTCTGTTCTTCTTCCCGCGCCACTTCGGCGGCCCGAAGTGTCGCTCCCTCGTAGTGTGCTGCTTTCTTTTCCGCTTCCGCCGCCAGCGCCGTAGGCACCCGCAGAGAATTTGCCTCGGCCAGCAACGCTCCCAGATCGTTTCCAGCTTTCACTTTCTTCCGCCACTCCCTGCCGCTGGCATCCAGCAGCAGTCCGTACGCCGCGCCGGTCTCGTACGCAAACTGCCGCACAAAACTGCGCCGCTTTTCGGCCTCTCCGAGTCGTTCCGCCAGGAAGGTCATTGTTTCGGCCACCGGAGTGCCGCGCAGCCGCAATCCTGTAAACTCCGCCAACCCTTCGTTCAACTCCAGCGCGTTTTCATCTTGTGCCGCGCGCGGAAACAGCGCCCGCCGCTGCGCGCGGAAGATCACCGCATCCAGAATCGCCGCTCGCCGTGCTTTTCCTTTGCTCTGCAGCGCCGCGCGCAATGCGCGCCATTCCAGCCGCAGCCAGATGCGCCCTTCCCGCATATCCAGATGCGAGCACAGTACGTTGTCCATCGGCATCCCGAGTTGTTCTTGCGCGTGATGGAACAGCTCGTGCGCCACCAGCGTTCGCCGCGCCACCTCCTCTTCCGGCAGCGGCCATAGCAGCATCGTCCAATGCACGCCCGCCCACCGCATCGCCGTGTTCCCGGTATTTTCATTTTCTGGGAAGCGGCCCACGAACACTTCGCCCTCGCGCGTCAGTTTGCCTTCCGCGTCTGCTTGGCTCGCCACCAACTGCCGCGTCTGCGAATCCACCAGCAGAATCGGACTGCACAAGGAAACTCCCCACAGCTTGCCGCCGTCTTTCTCGCACAGCGCGCGTGCTTCCTCGAAATATTGTCGCGCCTTCGCCAGATCAATTCCGCCGCTTTGCGCCGCCGCGCGCGTAGGAGATAGAAAAACTCCTGCTAATGCGATCAAGACGAAGAATCTTTTCGAGCATGTTTCACGCATCACGTCGCACCTCTGTGCGCTTTAGACTCCTCACGCCGCAAAAAGTAAGTCGGCCCTGAACTCGTGCTTGCGCGTTGCGTTTGTTTTGCCCATCTGAAATTTATCTGCAATTCACGCACCGCAATTTGCGAAACTCGCTGCATGGAATAGGATTGTCAGCAGATGGCGTAACTTGGCGTGAGCTAGTACTTCCGGCAGGAATAAATTTCGGGAAAGAAAACTCCATCAAACTGGCGGCCGGCATCGCGGCGACGTGCCGCCGTTACTGCATTTTCGTGCAGGCGGAGCCGATGTTTCCGATTGCTGCCGCGCCTGCGCGAAAATTTCCGGCGCGATTCCTTCTTCGGAACCGCGCCGGACGGATCAGGCCGGGGATCCCATGGCCCGTCGCTGCTGGAAACATTCCCGGCAGTACACGGGTCGCCCCTGGGTTGGCTTGAAGGGAACCGTGGTTTCCTTCCCGCACTGCGAGCACGTGGTACGCGTTTCTGCTCGCTGGTAATTCCCCGTGGTCGCCGATGTGCCGCGCTTGGTCTTGCACGCCTTGCACCGTTTGGGTTCGTTCTTAAAACCCTTGTCAGCGAAAAACATTTGTTCGCCGCTGGTGAAGACGAATTCCGCGCCGCACTCGACGCATTTTAATACCCGGTCTTGATATTCCATTTCGTGCTCCGAGGTCCCTAGACATGGCAAGCAGACCGTGGTGCCCGATTCTGGAGAGAGAGGGAAACGAATTCCGGCCGCTTAGTCCTGCTCGCGACGCATCTTCTTGCGCGCGCGCTTGCGGGCCAGTGCTGCCTTGGTCCGCTTTTTTTCCCCCGGCTTCAGGTAGTAAGAGTGTTTTTTTATTTCTTTAATGATGTCTTCCTGCTGCACCTTACGCTTGAAGCGCCGGAGCGCGTTTTCCAGAGATTCGCCTTCCTGGATGACAACTTCAGCCATCCAATCTTCACCCCCCGTCCGATTGTGTTTTTTTGAGGAAGTTCAACCCGAGCCGTTTCCCTGAGTGGTTTCCTCAAGCATCTGCCAAATACGCCTGATGGTACCCTAGCAACCCCGCCGGTGCCTGTCAAGCTATTCCTCCGGTTGTTTATCTTTCAGTAAAAAGAATGCGGCCGGAGAGAGCGCGGGCGGGAGTACGCAGCGAGTATTTGCTTTGTTTTGCCTTGCGCAACGGAACGGCACTACAATGTCGTCGCGAATGCGAAGGAGAAACCGTTGGCGCTGATGCGCGAAGCGATTGCCGTCTTGCTGGCCGGAGGCCAGGGCGAACGTCTCTGGCCGCTCACGCGCGACCGTGCCAAGCCCGCGGTGCCTTTCGGCGGACTTTATCGCATCATTGACGTCACGCTTTCCAACTGTCTCAACAGCGATCTGCGGCGCGTGTTTGTGCTCACGCAGTACAAAGCGCTCAGCCTGAACCGCCACGTGCGCGATGGCTGGGCCGGCCTGGTGGGCCTGGGCGAATTCATCGAGGTCATGCCGCCGCAAATGCGCGTCTCCACCAACTGGTATCAAGGCACGGCCGACGCCGTGTATCAGAATATTTATTCGATCGGCAGCGAGCGATCCAATTTCGTCATCATTTTGTCCGGCGATCACATTTACAAAATGGATTACGGAAAGATGCTGCAGCAACACGTGGACGCCGGCGCCGACGTCACCGTGGCCACCATCGAAACGGATCCCGCGCTGGCCGCCGGCTGTCTCGGCGTCATCGAAACCGACCGCAACAGCCGCCTGATCGGCTTCGAAGAAAAACCGGCGGTGCCCAAACGCTCTGCGATCAACCCGGAAAAAGTGAACGGCTCGATGGGCGTGTACATCTTCAATACGCAACTGCTGATTCCCATTCTTATCGCCGACGCCGAAGACCCCGCCTCTTCGCACGACTTCGGAAAAGATATTCTTCCGCGCATCATCAACAAGTATCGCGTGTACGCCTACAACTTCACCGACGAAAACCAGAAAGAGGCGCAATACTGGCGCGACGTCGGCACTGTCGAAGCCTACTTCGAGGCCAACATGGATCTTGTCGCGGTCAGCCCGGTTTTCAACCTCTACGACAAGTCCTGGCCGCTGCGCACGTGGCAGCAACAATATCCGCCGGCGAAATTCGTTTTCGCCGACAAGGGGCGCATGGGCGTCGCGCTCGATTCCATCGTCGCCAGCGGCTCGATTGTATCCGGCGGGCGCGTGGAGCGCTGCGTGCTCGGCTATGACGTGCGCGTGAACAGTTATTGCGAAATCGAAAACACCATCATCTACAACCATGTCAACGTGGGACGCTCCTGCCGCATTCGTAACGCCATCATCGACCGGCACGTCAACCTGCCGGAGCACTCCGAGATCGGCTTCGACCTCGAAGCCGATCGCAAGCGCTATCACGTGACGGAGAACGGGATTGTGGTTGTGGTGCGGGAAGAGTCGATGTTGGAGGAACCTGAATAATAGACGTTGAACGTTGAATGGATGCAAAGGGACAGGGGTGAAGAGTTAAAGAGGTGAAGAGGTAAAGAGACTGAGACGATGCAGGCCGGAGCGAAAAAAGTCACAAGGTTCGAAGATTTGAACGTGTATCAACAGGCGCGAGAGCTCTGCCAGCGCGTCTATGCGCTGACTCGCTCGGGCCCAATTTCAAAGGATTACGGCTTGCGTGATCAAATGCGTCGCTCTGCGGTTTCCATCCTTTCAAATATAGCGGAAGGGTTTGAGCGGCAATCAAACGCCGAATTTTCCAGGTTTCTGTACATTGCTAAGGGGTCATGCGGAGAATTGAGGGCCCAGGCCCAAGTGGGCGTGGATGAAAAATATTGGGACACCGCCTCCTATGAGGAAATCGGCGGCCGATGTCGCAAGCTCAGCGCGGGGCTCTCCAATCTGATCGGTTATCTCGAACGATCGGCGGTGATCCGCCGCCAGCGCACGGCGGCAACCTAGGCGGAATTGCTTGTGTCTCTTCAACTTTGTAACTCTGCAACTCTTGAACTCTGTAACCTTCCTGTTGATTGAGGAGAACTCATGCCGACGAATATCGTGCACGTGAAAGGAAGACAAATCCTGGATAGCCGGGGAAATCCGACGGTTGAAGCGGACGTGCGCCTGGCGGGCGGAGCGATGGGGCGCGCGGCGGTGCCGAGCGGCGCCTCGACCGGCGAGCACGAAGCGCTCGAACTGCGCGACGCCGACGCCGCGCGCTACCTCGGCAAAGGCGTGCTGAAAGCTGTCAACAACATCAATGCGCAGATCGCCCCTGCCATCGCGGGAATGGACGCAAGCGATCAAGCAGCGCTGGACAAAAAAATGATTGCGCTCGACGGCACGGCGACGAAATCGAAGCTGGGGGCGAATGCGATTCTGGCCGTGTCCATGGCCGCCGCGCGCGCGGCGGCCATGCAGGCGGAACAGCCGCTCTATAAATATCTGGCGAAATATTCTTCGGTGAAATCCGCGAACACGCTGCCGTTGCCGATGATGAACATCTTGAATGGCGGCGCGCACGCGGATAATTCCGTGGACCCGCAGGAATTCATGGTGATGCCCGTGGGCGCGGCGAGTTTTTCCGAGGGGCTGCGCATGGGCGTGGAGATTTTTCACAAACTGAAAGCAGTGCTGAAGAAACGTGGCTACTCGACAGCGGTTGGCGATGAAGGCGGCTTTGCGCCGAACTTGAAATCGAATGAAGAAGCGCTGGAAGTGGTGCTGGAAGCGATCAACGGCGCGGGGTTCAAGCCCGGCGAGCAGGTGGCCATCGCGCTGGACCCGGCGGCGAGCGAGTTTTACGACAAGGTTTTGGGGAAATACATTTTCAAAAAGTCGGACAAGTCGCAGCGCACGTCGGAACAGATGGTGGAATTCTGGGCGAACTGGATTCGTCAGTACCCGATTGTTTCGCTGGAAGACGGCATGAGCGAACAGGATTGGGCCGGGTGGAAACTGCTCACCGAAAAGCTGGGCACGAAAGTGCAGCTTGTCGGCGACGATATTTTCGTGACCAATCCAAAGATTTTCTCGCGGGGCATTGCGGAAAAAATCTCCAACGCGATATTGATTAAGCTGAATCAAATCGGCACGGTGACGGAAACGGTCGAAGCGATTGAGATGGCGCGGAAGGCGAAGTATGCGTCCATCGTGTCGCACCGGAGCGGCGAAACCGAAGACACCTTCATCGCGGATTTCGTGGTGGCCATGGGCACGGGGCAGATCAAGACCGGCTCGGCGTCGCGCACCGACCGCATTGCGAAATACAACCAGCTACTGCGGATTGAAGAAGAATTGGGCAGCGCGGCGACGTATCCGGGGCGCAAAGCGCTGGCCACATAGGATCGCTTTTTGGAACCCATGCTCAGGTGTCAACTGGAAATTGATCCCAGATTAGCGTTTGATTTTGAGCTATGAACTAGCCCCTCAGGCCGTACACGCTCTCTTCAACGCTTCAATCGCTTTCTTGGAGCTGTTTCACGGGCTTTCTGGAGCTCTCTTAATTCACGGAGAAGTGGAGGGAGTCCAAGATAGCCTCTTGCGGCTGGTTCTAAATTGAGAGCGCTTAGGCTCTCTTCATTGAAACACTTAACGAGGTTTGAGATCGTGGCTTGTGCATAGGTACAGAGCTTCTCCCACTCTGCTTTGCGCCTCGAAAGAAGCGGAGCCAGACTTTGGGACTTCACAATGTCGAGTGTCGATATCCATTGACCGGTTTGCTCAGCGCCGCGCCAATGCAGTCGTATCCACTCTACTGGGCTGAGTTGAACGTCATTGATTGTGGTATCAAAAAATGCCTCGTATAGCTCGCCCTCCACTACGATCATCGGAAAAACTATGCATCCCGTAGTGGGCAACTTGTCTTTTTTGCGGTTGTGATCAAATTCGAGAGAGTAAGCTCTTGCCTTGGATATCAGCGAGTGCACGGCTGAATAAAAGTGGTCCTGATCGGTGTCTTTCGTAAAGGCTCTGCGGCCACCGAATCCATTGCGCGTGGCTGACGAAAAGGTTTCAAACGAGCATAAGTCCTTTCTTGATGCGAGGCAGTGCATTACTGCGCTACCCAAACTCGAACCCATAGTTTGAGCTATACACGCGCTGGGTGCCATCCTCGTTAAGGGTGTTGTGAATACTACCCAAGGCTTGTCGCGCGACCACTTACACTCGACGACAATGCTTATTTCAAAGAAAATTCCGCCAATAAATCGGAGCCTTGCGAGCACATCTATTTCTCTTACTAGGCTCGGACTTTCTCTTACATAAAGGCCCTGGTGCGCTTCGATACCCGCTAAGTGAAATTCCGCCGCTGTTCGAAACTCAAGTGGATAACCTTGTTCATTTAACCAGGCTTTTACTTTGTCAATTACAGGAATAGATTCCTTACTTTTTTCCACAAAGCTACTCCAGTTGAGTCGAGTTCCGCATTAGAGTGGCGGACACCGATAATCCCCGATAGCGGTTGATCTCAGCCTGCATTAAGTAGTGTTTTAGATTGTTTGTACCTTCGCTGTCAATCGGCTCGTTAACCCTATTTCAGCGATCATCGAATATTGGCTCAGGGCGGGCACATGGGCCCGCCCCTACGAAGAGATGCCGGGCTTCCCGACAAAAAGCGTCGGGACGCGAAAAGCGCGAAAGCCCGGCGCTACATGGGAGCTTCCAGGACGGGGCGGAGTTTGCCGCGGGCGAGGAGGCGGAGGGCGCGGAGGCGTTCGGAAAATTCCTCGCGGTCGAGATGGCCGTTGCGGTAAAGCTTGCGCAGGTGCACCGCCGCGGGCATGGTGAGCTTGCTGTAATTGCACGCCGCACAGCAGGAGACAAGGTTGCAGTAGGAGTGCATGCGCACAGCGCCGCGCCGCTGGCGTCGGAGCACGGCCTGTGGCTGGACGTGGTCAAGCATACGATTGCGCCAGGTAAGTTTTCTGCGGCAATAAAAGCAGCGGCCGGCCTCGCGGTGGTGAATCGCCCAACGCAGTTTACGAGTTTCAAAGAAATTGAGCGAATCGAGGTCCGGAGCGGGCGGCGCAGGCGCACCGCCCTTCGTGAGGATTTGCTGTGGAAGGCGCAGCTCGATGCAGTGGCCGTGCTTGCTGACGCCGACGACACGCAGCGCGCCTTTTTGCGCGAGGCAGTGCACGGCGAAACGCGCAGCGCTTGTGCAAACGCCCGCCGTGCGTCCAAGGCGCGCCATGGAAATGAGGAGTTGACGGCGGCCGTCAATGTGCGAGTGGCGCAGGAGATGATAGTAAACGGCGCGCTCGAGCAGACTGAGCGGCAGGCGAGGCACGAGACGGTCTTCGACGTCGCGACAGGCTTGCGCCATGTCCAAGGGCAAGGGTTTCATGGGAGTTCTCCGGGCTGACAAAATGTCGCGGCTGACGCCGCGACGCACAAAGCGGCGCTTACGCGCCGCACTCCACAAAAAAACGCCGGCAAGATGCCGGCGGTACAACGGCAAGTAAACTAGAAGACGGCGGAAATCCTTAGCTAATCTCTTATAGTTATATTATAGCACATCCGGAGGGGTTATTATTCGCTTCGCGGAAATTTTATTGTGTTGATAAGAAAAGGCTTAGGGGCGCAAAGGAAGAAAAGGGGGCTTGACAGAAAACGGCAGGGGTCAGGGATCAGGGGTCGGGGGCCAGGGAAAAGATTCAACGGCGTTCATCTGCGGATGCGGATTGTGTATGCTGAGGGCCTATGAGCGCGCGACCGAAACCGATTATTTTGACGGTGCTGGATGGCTGGGGCTTTTCGCTGGAAACGAAGGGCAACGCCATCGCGCTGGCGCGCAAGCCGAACTACGACGCCATCCTACAAAACTTTCCGAGCACGCTGGTGCACACGTCGGGGCCGCGCGTTGGCCTGCCCGAAGGACAGATGGGCAACAGCGAAGTGGGCCACCTGAACATCGGCGCGGGGCGCGTGATCCATATGGACATCACGAAGGTGGACCTGGCGATTGCCGATGGCTCGCTGTTCAAAAATGAATTGCTGCTAAGCGCGATGCAGCGGGGGCGCGAGCGTGCGCTGCACCTGTTGGGGCTGGTGAGCGACGGCGGCGTGCACTCGCACATCGAGCACATCTACGCGCTGCTGCGCATGGCGCGGGAAAATAAAGTCGAGCGCGTGTTCGTGCACTGTTTTATGGACGGGCGCGACACGCCTCCCAACAGCGGCATCGATTTTCTGCGCGCGCTGGAACAGAAAATGCGCGAGTACGGTGTGGGGAAAATTGCCACGGTCGTGGGGCGCTACTACGCGATGGACCGCGACAACCGCTGGGAACGCATCGAACGCGCGTACCGCGCGATGGTCCACGGCGACGCGGAGAGCAAACTCAGCGACCCCGTCGAAGCGATGCGGCGCAGCTACGAGCAAGGCGTCACCGACGAGTTTGTGCTGCCCGTGGTGATTACGGATGGAGAAGCAGCGGGCGCGCAACCTCGGGGACTGATCCGCGATGACGATGCGGTGATTTTTTTCAACTTCCGCGCGGACCGCGCACGGCAAACCACGCGCGCGCTCGCCGAGCCCGGGTTCGACGAGATCACCGACGCCAAACGGCGGAAAAATCTTTTCTACGTGGCCATGACGCAGTACGAAAAAACGTGGCCGTGGCTGCGGTACGTGTTTGGGCCGGAAAAAGTTGAGCACATTCTGGCGAATGTTTTCGCGGAGATGAATTTGAAAAATCTGCGCGTGGCGGAAACGGAAAAGTACGCGCACGTCACGTACTTTTTTAACGGCGGAATCGAGAAGCCGTTTGGCGGCGAGGAGAGAATTCTGGTGGCGTCGCCGAAAGTGGCCACGTACGACCTGAAGCCGGAAATGTCCGCGGCGGGAATTGCGGATACCGTGGAGAACGCCGTGGAAAAGGGCGAGTTCGACGCCATCGTGATGAACTTCGCCAACGCGGACATGGTGGGGCACAGCGGGAAACTCGAGGCGGCGATCAAAGCCGTCGAAGCAGTGGACGAATGCCTGGGGCGCATCTATCGCGCGCTGCGCGACCGCGCGAACGCCGGCGCGTGGATCATCACCGCGGACCATGGCAACGCCGAAACGATGATTGATCCCACGACTGGCGGGCCGCACACGTATCACACGACGAACCCCGTGCCGTTTATTTTGCTGAGCGACGACGATAAATTGAAATTGCGTCCCAACGGCGCGCTGCAGGACATTGCGCCGACGCTGCTGGGCGTGCTGGGGCTGGAGCAGCCGGCGGAAATGACCGGCCGCGATTTGCGTGTTGCGAAGAAATAAGATGACGCGACCAACGGCGGGGGAGACGAAATTACTGATTTGCGTGTGGCATCCGTTCACGCTGTGGAGGCCGCCGGCGGACGTGGCGGTGAGCGTGAAGCGCGCGTATCCGGAAATGAAGGTGGTGCACCTGACCACCTACGAGCACATTGACGACGAACTGCCGGACACGGATATTTTTGTGGGCTACTCGCTGAAGCCGGCGCAATTCGTGGCGGCGAAAAAATTGAAGTGGCTGCACTCGACGGCGGCGGGCGTGGACCAGTTGATGTATCCGGAGCTGCGCGCGAGCGACGTGCTGGTGACCAACGCCAGCGGCGTGCACAGCGTACCCATGGCCGAGCACGTCCTGGGGCTGCTGATTGCGCTGGCGCGGAGATTTCCGTCTTCCTTCCGGCATCAGATGAACAGCCATTGGGGACAGCAGGAAATCTGGGACGACCAGTTGCGCCCGCGGGAACTCATGGGGCAGACGCTGCTGTTTGTGGGCTTCGGGGCGATCGGGCGCGAAACGGCGAAACGCGTGCGGCCGCTGGGCATGAAAATCTGGGCAGTGACGCGGACGGGAAAGGGCGATCCCGCACTGGCCGACCGCTACCTTCCTGCTGAGAAACTTGAAGCAGTGCTGCACCAGGCGGATTACGTGATCCTGGCGGCGCCGGTGACTCCGGAAACGCATCACCTGATGAATGCCGCGCGGCTACGAGCGATGAAGCCCACCGCGTTTTTGATTAACGTAGCGCGCGGCACGCTGATTGACGAAGCCGCGCTGATTGATACGTTGCGGCGGCGGGCTATTGCCGGGGCGGCGCTCGACGTCACGGAGCAAGAACCACTGCCTGCCGATTCTCCGCTTTGGTCGCTGGACAATTGCCTGATTACGCCGCACACGTCGTCGGCGAGCGAATTTCTATGGGACAGGCAAACGGGGCTGCTCCTGGAAAATTTGGCGAGATGGTTTAGCGGGAGAGAGTTGGTGAATCGGGTTGATCTAAAGCGGGGGTATTAGAGAAAAGTAGCAGAGTGGCAGAGTTTCAGAGTGGCAGAGTTTCAGAGTGGCAGCGTTACAGAGTGGCAGAGTGAAAACACCCGGCGTCACGGAATTGTTCGCGAGCCTTCCACTCTGTCACTCTGCAACTTTGAAACTCTTCAACATTGTGGCTAATCGCTGATGCCGGGTTTGGGAGCGAGATAGCCTTCGCGGGCGTAGATGACGTATTTGACCTTTTTGCCTTTCTGGTCCAGCACGACGAGAGGTTTGCCGGCGGCGTCCACGAGCTGCACCTTGATCTTGCGGAGCTTGCCGTCGCGGACGCGGTTAGTGGGCGAATAGCCGATGCCGTACTGATTGCGCAGGCTGGCGGCAACGTCGGAAAAGATGCCGGGCCACTCGCCCTCGAAGCGCGGAGCCCAGGCGCGCCCTCCGGTCATGTGGGCGAACGCGCGCATCTGGTTTTCCGCCTGCAGCCAGTTCATGCGGTCCACGAAACCCCAAGTGCCACTAAATTGGCCGGCCGCTTCGGCGCGCAAGACGATATCTGCTCCGGCGATGACGGTGAAAATGGTGACGTCGGTTTCGCGCAAACGCTTGAGCACGTCGTCCAAACTCTTTTTGGAAAAAGTGTCCAAGCCGGTGCCGAGGATGAGAATGGACTTCTTCCCTTTCACGTCTTTCAACTGCTCCAGCGTCTCGTACACAGCGTCGTAGAGGACCGCTTCGGTGAAGCCGGGAAAGACCATGCTGCGAATCGTGCGGCGCACTTCCTCTTTGTTGCGGGTGAAGTCCGCTTCGATGTGGGTGCGCAGGTCAAAGCTGACCAGGGCGACCCAGTCGTCGGGCTTGAGCTGGCGCAGGAAATCATCGGCCATGAACGTGGCGTAATAAGAAAATATGCCGCGACCGATTTTGCTGAATTCGAGCAGGATGACCATGGTGATGGGAGCGTCGGTGGGGGCGAAGTTGGTGATGGTCTGCGGGATGCCGTCTTCCAGCACGCGGAAATTTTCGCGGCGCAGGCCGTTCAGGAAGCCGCCGTCGTTGTCGGTGACCACGACGTCCACGTTGACCAGCGGGACTTCCACGGACAACTGGAATTCCTCCGCGGGCTTATCCTTCTTCTGTTCCTGCGGCGGCTGCTGGGCGCGAAGGAGAACATCGCTTTGCGGAAAGGCCAGCGCCGCGGCCAGGACTCCGAACAGGATGGGACGGACAAGTGTCGTACGCATAGGTTCCCCCATGTGGTTCGATGCTGCCATTTTCCCCCGGGATGGTCAATGTTTCACAACAGATGAGGAAGGGAGGAATGAGGAAGGAGGAGAAGGGGAAGGTTAAAGAGTTAAAGAGGTGAAGAGGTAAAGGGCACAGAGAAACACAGTGGCAGAGTGGCAGAGATTGAATGAATGGTGATTTGTGATTGGTGATTGGTGATTGAGGAAGGAAGAATGAGGAAAGCGGAAGGTTAAAGAGTTAAAGAGGTGAAGAGGTAAAGGGGAAAGAGAAACACAGTGGCAGAGTGGCAGAGTGGCAGAGTGGCGGGTGGTGCGTGTTACACTGTGGCGTTTTCATTCAGCCAAAATTTCTGATGTGCGCGAGGGTATACAGAATGCTCCGTTTCATGCAGCGATTCGTTTTGCTTGCGGGTTTGCTGTTGGCCACAGCGGCTTTCGCCGCGGCGCAAAATCCAAGCCAGGATGCCGGCCTAAAGGCCGGCGCTACAACGGCACCCGCGGCAGGCGAGCACTCCGGCCTTCCCGACAAAGAGCGTCGGGACGCACAAAACGCGCAAGGCGGCGCTACTACGGCGGCGGCGCCAGGGGCGGCGCGGGCGCAGAACGCCGCAGCGGTAGATTTCGACAAGCTTTCCGAGGAGGCCACGGGCTGGCTATCCGGCCTGCTGGCTATCAATACCACGAACCCGCCGGGCAATGAGCTGGCCGCCGCAAAATACATCGCCGCCATTCTGGAAAAAGAAGGCATCACGGCGGAGGTGATCGAAAGCGCTCCGGGCCGCGGGATTGTCATCGCGCGGCTGCGGGCGGGCACGATGCCGGACCCGTCGCGGGCGCTGCTGCTGCTGGGGCACACGGACGTGGTGGGGGTGGACCGCGCGAAGTGGACGACAGAGCCCTTCGGCGGCGCGGTGAAAGACGGCGCCATCTGGGGGCGCGGAGCGATCGACGACAAGGGCCGGATGGTGGCGTCGCTGGCGGCGTTCGTCGGGTTGAAACGCGCGGGCGTGCGGCTGGACCGCGATGTCATTTTTCTCGCCGAAGCCGATGAAGAAGAAGGCGGCGAAGCGGGCATCGAGTTCGCCGTGCGCAATCACTGGGACAAGATCGCGGCGGGCTTCGCGCTCAATGAGGGCGGGCGCATGTTCGTCAAGGACGGCAAAGCGGTGTACGTGGGCGTGCAGGCCAGCGAAAAAGTTCCCATCAACATTGAGGTGATCGCCACGGGCCCGGCGGGCCACGCGTCCATCCCGCGCGACGATAACGCCGTGGTGCACCTGGCCGCGGCAGTGGCGAAGATCGGCACGTACGACGCGCCGGTGCAACTGAACAGCGTCACGCGGCGGTACTTCGAACAGTTGGCCACGCTGGAAGCGCCGGAGACGGCGAAATGGATTCGCGCGCTGCTGGAACAGCCGGAACGTCTGCAAAACGCCGCGAAAAGACTTTCCGAGATGAATCCAGTGTGGAACGCGATGCTGCGCAATACCGTGGCGCCGACGATTTTGCGCGGCGGCGTGCGCTCCAACGTGATCCCGTCGGAGGCGCGCGCGACGGTGAATATCCGTCTGCTGCCGGGCGAAACGCCGACGGCGCTGATCGCGGAGTTGAATAAACTGATCAACGATCCGCAAGTGCGCATCGAGCTGGCCACGTCGCTGCGGCAGCCCGCGCCGGCGTCTTCGCTGGACACCGAGTTTTACCGCGTGATCGAACAGGTGACGCCGACGTTTTACCCCGGCGCGATTGTGGTGCCGCAGATGTCCACGTGGGCCACGGATTCGGCGCAGCTCCGGCTGCGCAGCGTGCAGGCCTACGGCATCATCCCGTTTCCGCTCACGGAAGAGGAAATTGCGCGGATGCACTCGGACGACGAGCGGCTGCCGGTAGCGGCGTTTCGCAAGGGAGTGGAATATATGTTTCGGATTATCGAAGCGTTTGTGAGGGCGAAATAAGTCAGAAGGGTAAAAAGTTAAAGGGGGTAAAGAGGTAAAGAGTAGGAGAGGCGCCGAGTCGAAGAGCCTAAGAGATGGAGCAAAAGCGGGGCTGAGAAAAGCATGAGTTTTCGGAAGGCGAAAATCGTGTGCACGATCGGGCCGGCGAGCGCGAGCCCGCAGATGATTGACGATTTGCTGCGTATGGGCATGGACGTGGCGCGGCTGAATTTTTCGCACGGGACGCATGCGCAGCACGCACGGGTTGTGGAGGCCGTACGCAAAGCGTCCGGCCGCCACGAAAAAACCGTGGCGATTCTCGCCGACCTTAGCGGGCCCAAAATCCGCACGGGCGCGCTGGAAGGCGGCAAGGCGGTGACGCTGCGCGCGGGGCAGCAGTTCACGATCACGGCCGCGAAACGCGTGGGTGGCGCCGACGGCGTCAGCACGACGTACAAACAACTGCCGAGGGAAGTGCGCAAGGGCGACCGCGTCCTGCTGGCCGACGGGTTGATTGAGCTGCGCGTGCTCGGCGTGCGCGGCGCGGAAGTGCGCTGCAGGGTGGTGAACGGCGGGGAGCTCGGCGAAAAAAAGGGCATCAACCTCCCCGGCGTGAAAATGAAAGTCAGCTCACTGCTGCCCAAAGACCGCAAGGACCTGGCGTTTGCGCTGAGCATTGGCGCGGACTACATCGCGCTCAGCTTTGTGCGCAGCGCGAAAGACGTGCGCGCGGCGAAGGCGGCCATCGCGCGCGCCGGAAAAAATACTCCGGTCATCGCCAAGCTTGAAAAACCGGAGGCCATCGAGAACCTGGAAGAAATTTTGGATGTGGCGGACGGCGTGATGGTGGCACGCGGCGATTTGGGCGTGGAGATGAGTCCGGAAAAAGTGCCCATCGTGCAGAAGCGAATCATCGCGCGCGCGCGCGCGCACCGCGTGCCGGTGATTACCGCGACGCAGATGCTGGAGTCCATGACGCAGAACCCGCGGCCGACACGCGCGGAGGCGTCCGATGTGGCCAACGCGATTCTCGACGGCACGGACGCGGTGATGCTCTCGGGCGAAACGGCGAACGGGCGCTATCCGCGCGAGGCGGTGGCCATGATGGACCGCATCATCCGCGAGGCGGAGCACAACGGGGCCGCGTCCGAGGAGCGGCATCGGCGACAGCAGGAAAGCCTCAGCGTGGCGGAGACGGTGAGCGAAGCGGTGTGCCACGCGGCGACGGAACTGAACATGAAAGTGATTGCAGTGTTCACGGAAACCGGGTCGACGGCGCGGCTGATTTCGCGCTACCGGCCGGGGCCGCCGATCATCGCGTTTTCGCCGCTGCAAGGAACGCGGCGGAGGCTGAGCCTGCTGTGGGGCATCGTGCCGCGGACGATTCGCTACCTGCGCGATATCGACAGCCTGGCGGAGCTAGCGGAAAAGCGGCTGCGGGAGGAAAAACTCGTTTCGCCCGGGGATATTGTGGGCATCGTGGCGGGGACGCCGCTGGGGACGAAGGGGACGACGAATTTCATGAAGCTGCACACGATCAAAGGTAGGGTGTAGGGGTTAGGGTGTAGGGTGTAGAAAGAAGAACAAGCACGACTTTCGCAGGATCTCTTCAGCCAAGAGCCGCCAACTCACGTTGGCGGCAACACAGCGGCGCTCACGCGCCGCACTCCACATCAGAAAACCAGGATGGCAACCTGCGCGAAAACAGCGCAGGTGGCCGCTACATAACGAGAGATGCTGGCCTGAAGGCCGGCGCTACATTAATTGACCCAGCGGTCGGGGCGTGAGGGCGGTTCGTTTTTGTGGTCGTGCATATAGACTTCGAAGCGCTTCTTCATGCGCTTGCGTTTCCAGTCGGTCATGCGGTTGCGCATGCCAAAGAAAAATGAACCGCGGCGAAGATAGAAATAGGCGACGGCCATGCCGCCGAGGTGCGTGATGTGGCTGACCTTGTCGCCGGTGGCGCCAATCGTGCCGAAAAACGAAATGGCGGCCATAATGAACACGAACACGCGCATGGGCAATTCCACCGGCGGCAGCAACAGGTACACGCGACGGTCGGGGAAGAGCACGGCCATGGCCATCAGGACGCCGTAAATCGCGCCGGAAGCGCCGATGGTGGACACCATCGACGGCGTGATGGCGTTCGCGGGAAGCGTAGTGAAGTCCACGCGCAGGTCCATCAGCGTTTTCACGATGATGTTGATTACGCCGGCGCCCACGCCGGAGAAAAAATAAAAATTCAGGAAGCGGCGGCGCCCCCAGACGCGTTCGAGATCGCCGGCAAACATCCACAGCGCCAGCATGTTGAAGAAGAGATGTACGAAACTGCCGTGCAGGAAGAGGTAGGTGAACGGCTGCCAGAGGCGAAACGCGTGGGTCACGCCGCGGGGCACCAGCCCCAATTCGGCAATCATGAGCCGGTAGAGATCGTCCGGCACCAGCGACTGCACCAGGAAGACGACAGTATTGGCAATCAGCAACGCCTTCACTGCCGGCGTCAGCGGCCCGCCCCAACTGATGCGGGAGCCGTACCTGCGGGACTCCATGCCCATGGTGTGACTAGTCTAAGAGTGCAAGAGTCAAAAAGTCAAAGAGTCCGCTAATCCAGCTTTTTGCGGGCGAAGTAGAACAGCGAGGCGGCAAGGAGCAAGAACATGACCACGCTGGTCCAGGGATTCGCGCTCAGTCCGGGCAAATACTTGGGCCCGAGCGAGAAGAGATCGGCGCGCAAGGGAAGATGCAGGAAGGAAAGCCACTGGGGAAGCTGCCGGGTGATTTCCTGGTCCTGGAGGAGATTGATGACGATGGCCAGCAAGCCCACCACGCCACCGGCGGCGATGAGTCCGCTGGCGTAGAGCGAGCCCGGGGAGACTTCGCTTTCGGCGTGCTCGGCTTTTTTCTGGCCGCGCTCGACGAGCCAGCGCGCGACGCCGCCCGTGAAAATGGCCAGCGTTGTGGCGATGGAAAGATACGAGCCGACGGCGAAGGAGAGGGAACGAATCCCCAGCAGCTCGATGGCGACAACCAGAAATACGCCGAGCAGAACGAGGCGCCAGGGCAGGCGCTGCGTCAGGATGCCGTTGATGACGGTGGCCATGAGGCGGGCCTGCGGCGCGGCGGCCTGCGCCCCGCCAATGCCCGTCTCCCACTGAATTTCAATCTGGTTCGTGGCCGAGTCAAAAAGATATTTGCCATCGGGCACCTGGCGTGAACCGATGGAATTCACCAGGACGTAGGTCTTGCCGGCGTGCTCGTAGGATTCGGCTTCGATCTTGACGCCCTCCATCTGTCCGGCGCGGACTTGCGCGATGTCCAGCGGGATTTGCAGCGGCTGATAGCGGGCCAGGCCGACGTTCATCAAAATGAGCGTGAGGCCGATGATGAACACCGAGGCCATGACGCCAATCATCAGGCCGATTTGCTGGCGCATGGGCGTGGCGCCCACCAGATGCCCTGTCTTGAGGTCTTGCGAGGTAGCGCCGGCGTTGGCGGCGGCAATACACACCACACCACCGATGGTCAGCGCCAGCGCGGCGTACGCGCCGCCGGTCCAACCCATCGCCAGGAACATGGCGCAAGTGGCCATCAGGGTGGCGATGGTCATGCCGCTTACGGGGTTGGCGGAGGTGCCGATTAAGCCGCAGATGCGGGAGGAGACGGTGACGAACAGAAAACCGAAAATCACCACGAACAACGCGGCGACCACGTTGGCAAAGGCGCTGGTCTGCGCGCCGGGGATTGGCTTGAAGGTGAGCAGGGCCCACATCATAGCCACGATGACGAGCGAGCCGATGACCACAGTGGTCATGGGCAGGTCGCGCTCCACGCGGGAGCCGGCGGCGACGGCGTTGCTGCCGCGTTCGGCGCGCACATCTTTCAGGCCGGAGGTCAGCGCGGCGAAAATCGTGGGCATGGTTTTCATCAGGGTAATCAAACCGGCGGCGGCCACGGCACCCGCGCCCATGGGACGAATGTAGCTGCCCCACAATTGGTCCGGAGTCATCTGGGGAATGGGCACCGTGCTTGGATAGAGCGCCAAGTCGGGCGCGAGGGAGCCGAAGAAGCGGATGGCCGGCATCATCACCAGCCAGGAGAACACGCCGCCGGCGAAAATCACGCCGGCCACCTTGGGGCCGATGACGTAGCCCACGCCGAGATACTCCGAGGTGACGGCCCCGCGCACGGACGCGCCGGGCAGCCATTTCGGTTGGTAGTCGGGCTGGCCGGGCCACATGCGCACCGTGCCCATCAGAAACGTGTACAAGCCGCCGAGGCCGAGGCCCCAGAAGACGCGTCCGGCAAAGGAGCCGCCGCGGTCGCCGGCGACGAGCACGTCGGCGCAGGCTGTGCCTTCCGGATAGAGCAGGTTGCCGTGCTCCTTGACGATGAGCTGGCGGCGCAGCGGGATCATGAAGAGCACCCCGATCCATCCGCCAATCAGCGCGAGGAGAAAAATGCGCGAGTACTCCAGCGGGAAGCCGAGAAAAATCAGCGCGGGCAGCGTGAAAATCACGCCGGCGGCCACCGATTCGCCGGCGGAGCCAATGGTCTGCACCATATTGTTCTCGAGGATGGTGGCCTTGCCGAAGGCGCGCAGGATGGTGATGGAGAGCACGGCGATGGGAATCGAAGCGGAGACCGTCAGCCCGGCGCGCAGGCCGACGTACACGGTGACCGCGCCGAAAAGAATTCCAAAGAGCGCGCCGAAAATGATGGCGCGAATGCTGAACTCCGCGGGCTGCTCCTCCGGCAGAATATACGGACGGAATTCTCCCGGAGGCGCGGTGGAACTCCACGCCCGGTTCTGTGCTGCGGGTGCCGATTCCTTCGCCACGCTCCACCTCCGAAAATTCGCGCCGTTGCGCGCAAAGGGGCACGAACTATCGTGCCCCTACAACCAATGCAAACCGGGTTGCAAAGTAGCATTAGACGCGCCGCGTGACAAGGCGCGGCATGGCGCGGTAGGCTGTAGCGCGACATGATGCACAAACGCAAGAAATCCCCGCCTCAAAAGAGGCGGGCTACAAGTGAAGGAGTCTTCGACATGATGCGACGCTCGATGTGGATTGCAATTGCAATAATTCTGGCGCTGGCCGCCGCGCCGGCATTCGCGCAGGCGCCCACTGGAAAATTCGAATTCATGCCCGGGGCGCAGTACGACCCGGCGATCCCCACGCTGAAGCAAGTGACCGGCCACGAGTGGGGCGAAAAAATTACCGCGCACCATGATATCGAGCGCTACATCGAGGCGCTGGCAAAAGCTTCGCCGCGCGTGCGCGTGGTGAAGTACGCGGAGACACACGAGGGCCGCGCGCTCTACTACCTGATCCTCGCCAGCGAGGCGAATATGGCGCGGCTGGGGGAAATCAAATCGGGAATGCAACGGCTGGCGGACCCGCGCGGAATGAGCGACGCCGACGCGGAGAAGTTGATTGCGTCGCAGGTACCGGTGACGTGGATTGCGGCGGGCGTGCACGGCAACGAAATTTCCAGTTGCGACGCAGTGCTGCTGTTCGCGTATCACCTGCTGGCGGCGCAAAACGACGCGGTGGTGAAGTCGATCTTCGAGCGCAGCGTGGTGATCCTCGACCCCACGCAGAATCCCGACGGGCGCGACCGCTTCATTACTTATTTCCGGCAGAGCACCGGCCCATGGCCGGACGCCGACCCGCAATCCGCGGAGCACAACGAGAACTGGCCCGGCGGGCGCTCGAATCATTACCTCTTCGATATGAACCGCGACTGGTTCGCGCAAACACAGCCGGAAACGCGCGGGCGCACGAAGGCCTACCTGGAGTGGTATCCCGTGGTGTTCGTGGACGAGCACGAGATGGGCTCGAACAATTCGTATTATTTTGCGCCGCCGGCGCCGCCGCTGAACCCGGTGATGCCCAAGGAGCAGATCCAGTGGCTGTACTCCTTCGGGAAAAATAATTCGGAATGGTTCGACAAGTTCCGCTTCGACTATTTCACGCGCGACGTGTACGACTCGTTCTATCCCGGCTACGGCGAGGGCTGGCCGATGTTCCAGGGCTCCATCGGCATGACCTTCGAGCAGGCGTCGGTGCGCGGGCTGGCAGTAAAGCGCACGGACGACACGGTGATGCTCTACCGCGACTCGGTGCACCATCATTTTGTTTCCGCGCTCTCCACGGTGCAGAACACGGCGAAGAACGACAAGGCGCTGCTGCGCTACTTCTACAACTACCGCAAGTCCGCGGTGCAGGAAGGGCAGCAGGAAACAGTGAAGGAGTTCATCCTGCCGCCGGGGCGCGACCCCAACCGCACCACCAAGCTCGCCGCGCTGCTGATGGACAACGGCGTTGAAGTGAAGCGCGCGGAAAAACCGTTTACGAACGCGCGCGCGCGGGACTACTACGAAGGCAAGCCGCAGGCGAAGGAATTTCCCGCGGGCACGTTCGTCATTTCGCTGGCGCAGCCCAACAAGCGGCTGGCGAAAACTCTGCTCGACAAAAATACGCCGCTGCCCGACGACTTTGTGCAGGAACAACTCCGCCGGCGGAAGAAGCGAATCTTCGATCAGTTTTACGACGTGACCGGCTGGTCCATGCCGCTGCTGTACGGCGTGGAAGCGTACATGGCGGAGCAGGCGTCCGCGGGCAGCTTCACCACGCTGAAAGAACAACCCAGGGCGCAGGGCCGCATCGTCGGCGGCACGGCGCACCTGGCGTACCTGATTCCGTGGGGCGCGAACGCAGCGGCGCAGGCTGCGACCGCGCTGTTGCGCGACGGCGTCCGCCTGCACCGCGCGGACAAGAGCTTTACGCTCGGCGAAGTGAAATTCTCCGCGGGCACGCTGGTGGTGAAGGTGAAGGACAATCCCGCGGACCTACACGCGCGCATGGAGAAGGTGGCCGCGGCGTATGGCGTGGAAATCCACGCCACGGACCGCGCGTGGATCGAAGAGGGCATCAACCTCGGCAGCAGCCACACGGGCTACGTCGAGCCGCCGAAAGTTGCGCTGGCGTGGAACGAGCCGGTCAGCTCGACCTCGGCGGGCTGGACGCGCTACGTGCTGGAGCAACAGTACGGGCTGCACGTGACGCTGATTCGCGGGGCGTCGCTGCGCGGCGTCGACCTCAACAAATACAACGTGCTGATCCTGCCCAATGGATCCGGGTATCCCGACCGCGTGGGCGACGCCGGCGCGCAAAACATCAAGGGCTGGGTGCAGCGCGGCGGCACGCTGATTACGTTTGGCGAAGCGTCGCGCTGGCTGACCGAGGAAAAAGTTGGGCTGCTGTCGACAACGCGCGAATTCCGCAGCGGGAAACCGGAACGAGAAGAAAAACCGGCGGCCGCGGCAAGTGCGCCTGCTGCGGGCGGAACACAAGCCGGTGCAACGCAGGCAACCGCGGCGCCGAAGGGCGAGTTCGACTTGGAGAAAGCGATTCAACCGGAGCGCGAACTGCCCGACGCCACGCCGGGAGCGATTTTCCGCGTGCGCGTGGACGGCGAACACTGGCTGGGCCTGGGCTACGACGGCTCGGCGAACGTGATGGTGGACAGCCGCAATGTCTTTACGCCGCTGAAGCTGGACCGCGGCACCAACGTGGCCACTTACTATCCGGAGAACGAAGCGTTGCTGAGCGGCTTTACGTGGGAGGCCACGCGCAAACAGACGGGCAATAAGGCGTACCTGATGCACCAGCCGAGCGGGCGCGGCAACGTGATTGCGTTTGCCGAGGAGCCGAATTACCGCGCGTTCATGGATGGGCTGAATATTTTGTTTTTGAATGGTGTGTTGTTTGGGCCGTCACATTAGACAAGAACAGTTGAAGGGAACATGAGGGCGGACACGCAGGTCCGCCCCTACGAAGAGCGGGGGCAGAGGAAGAGGATGCGCGCGGCAGCGGAGATTTGCTCAAGATGCGCGCGCACGGAGCGCGGAGCGAGTTTTTCGGCGGCGCGCGCGAGCGAGGCGGCCTGGTCGGGCGAAATCTCCACCATGTACAAATCCGCGCGACGTAAATAAGAGTAGCCGAGGTAGGCCGGAACAGAATCTTGCGGGAGAACCATCAGCGCGTCCCAGAAGGTTTTCCTGCTCAGCAGGCGCTTGCGTCCAGCGTCCGCGCGGCTCAGCTCGATGCCGTTCGCCGGCAGGGTGACGTGGCCGTGCGCGGGCAGAAAGTTTTTCCCCACCAGCAGGGCAACGCTGCATTCTTCCGCACGGAACGGGCGCGAAGGATCGGCATCGGGAAATCTTGCTAATTCCACAGCGAGCTCGGTCGCGTTTGCATCCAACCCCGTCCACCAGTAGCGATAAAAGTTGAAGACCAGCGTGCCGGTGCGCAAGATTTGCTGCACGCGCGCGGGATCCTTGCCGGTGACGCCGAGAATCATGTCCACCAACTCGGCGAGCTGAAACGTCTGCTTCACCACCGGGCGCACGCTGAGATACTCGGCTTCTTCCTCGGTGTACTTGACGGGAATTTGCGCAGGGAGAGTCACGGGAGAAGGATAGCGGAATTTGTGATTCGCTGGCAAAGCACCAGCGGAAAAGAGGCGGGATTGGTGATTTGTGAATGCAGAACCGTTGAAAGGCCGGAAGGTTGAAAAGTTACAGAGTTCCAGAGTGACAGAGTTGCAGAGAGAAAGAGCGGAAGCGCGGAAACGGTTCATTTACTGCGGGGCTTTGAGGCGGAGGGCGAAGGGCACAATCCAATTCTTTAAGGATGCAGACGACGGCGAGCACGCGCGCGAAGGCGGTGTTCATCCGCCACCCGCGATTCGTGCCAGGCGATCGCGCACGCGGTCGCTCAGCGCCTTGCCGTCCACCGTTTTGCCGGCGAGTCGCGCTTTGGCGGCTTTGATGACCGCACCCATTTCCTTGGGAGATTTTGCGCCGGTTTCGGCAATCGCGCCATCGATGGCCGCGGCCAGATCGGCGTCGGAGGGAGCGGCCGGCAGATAGCCCTCGATGATGGCGATTTCCTGGGTTTCTTTCTGCGCCAGGTCCAGCCGCCCGCCCTTGGTGAACTGCTCCACGGACTCGTGGCGTTGCTTCACCAGCGTTTGCAGGACCTGCAAAGCTTCCGGCTCTTGCAACGGACGAATTTTTTCGATTTCTTTGTTCTTCAGGGCGGCCTTCATCATGCGCAGGACGCTTAAGCGCAGCTCCTGCTTCGCTTTCATCGCTGCGACGAGGTCCTGCTGGATACGTTCGATGAGGGATGAGGACATTTCGGAGACAGTTACTACATCAATTTGAGATTCTCCGCAACCTTTGACTTGCTCGTTGGCGGGCCGGGAAGTGATTTGACACTCGTGGCTCCGCCGAATAGGCTGGGACCGATGCCGAAAATTGTCGTTGCCGACCGCATCAGCGAGCACGGCCTGGCCCTGTTGCGCGAGACGGGCTGGCCCATCGCCACGCCAACGGCTGCCGACCTTGTGCGCGAACTGGCCGATGCCGCCGGGCTCATCGTGCGCAGCGCGACGCGGGTGAACAGCGAACTGCTCGAAAAAGCCGCTGTGCTGCGCGTGGTGGGGCGCGCCGGCGTCGGCGTGGACAATATCGATGTGGAGGCGGCGACGCGACGCGGCGTGCTGGTAATGAACACGCCCGGCGGCAACGCGGTGAGCGTGGCGGAGCATACGATTGCGCTACTGCTGTCGCTGGCGCGCAGCGTGCCGCAGTTGGCTGCTGCTACGCGAGCGGGGCGTTGGGAAAAAAGCGGAGCGCAGGGCATCGAGGTGCGTGGCAAGACGCTGGGGTTGGTCGGCCTGGGCCGCGTGGGCGGAGAAGTGGCGCGCCGCGCGCGGGCGTTGGAAATGCGCGTGGTGGCGTGCGATCCGTTCCTCTCAGAACATGCGGCGAAGGACGCGGGGGCAGAGCTGGTAGCGTTCGAGGAGCTACTGGCGCGCGCGGATTTTGTTTCGCTGCACACGGCGCTGAGTCCTGCGACGGAAAAAATGATGAACGCGGCGGCGCTCGGAAAAATGAAACGCGGGGCGCGGCTGATCAACACTGCGCGAGGAGAACTGGTGGACGAGGCCGCGCTGGCCGAGGCGCTGCGCTCGGGTCAACTGGCCGGGGCGGCGCTGGATGTTTTTTCTGTCGAGCCGCCGCGGGATTCGCCGCTGCTGGCGCTGCCGAACGTGATTGCCACGCCACACGTAGCCGGGTCCACGGAGGAAGCGCAGGAAGAAGTGGGCACGCAGATCGCGCAACAGGTGCGCGATTTCTTGGCCGAAGGCACGCTGCGCAACGCGGTGAATTTGCCGGCGCTTTCCGCCGAGCAGTACAGCCGCGTGCGGCCGTACCTGGTGCTGGGCGAGCGGCTGGGGTCGCTGGTCGCGCAAGTGTCCGCGGGCAGCGTGGGGCGCGTGCGCATCACTTACGCGGGGGAGCCGGCAGAGATCGGGACACACGTGGTGCGCAACGCGGTGCTGGCGGGAATACTGAATACCGCTCTCGAAGAAAAAGTGAATTTGGTGAACGCCGCCGGGGTGGCCGCGGCGCGCGGACTGGCGGTGGAGGAACACACGCGGCGGCGCGAGCAGGGATTTCCGAACACCATTGAAGTCGCGTCGCTGCCAAGCAGCGGGCGGGCGCTGAGTGTGGAGGGCACGGTGCTGTGGGGCACCACGCCGCGCATTCTCTCCATTGACGGAATTCCGCTGGAGGCGCCGCTGGAAGGCGTCATCTTATTTACGCGCAACCGCGATGTACCCGGCGTGATCGGGCAGATGGGAACCGTGCTCGGAAGCCACGGCATCAATATTTCCACGTTTGATCTAGGGCGCGCGGTGCAACGCGGCGCGGAAGCACCGGAAGCGCTGGCGCTGATCGGACTCGATGGCGACGTGCCGGATGGAATTGTGGAGGCAGTCCGCGGAATCGCGGCGGTGATTGAGGCGCGGATCGTGCGGCTGAAATAGAGGTCAGAAATCAGAAGTCAGAACTCAAGCGCTTGACTATTCCCTTGCAATCGAAAACAGGAGCATAATGGGGCCAACAGCGCCCGTGCGGAGGGAGGTCCACCATGACCATGTCCGCGCGACTGAAAACATATCTGGACGAAAATAAGATTCACTATACGCTGATGTCGCACTCGCCGGCGTACACGGCGCAAGCGGCGGCGGCGACGATGCACGTGCCGGGCAAGGAACTGGCGAAATCGGTGGTGGTTACGGCCGGGAGCCAGTCCGCGCTGGCGGTGCTTCCGGCGTCGTTCCACATCAACCTGAAAAAACTCGGCGAGCTGCTGGGCAAACCCGCGCGGCTGGCCAGCGAACAGGAGTTCATCAGCCTGTTCCAGGACTGCGAGCTGGGCGCGATGCCGCCCTTCGGCCAGCTCTACAAGCTGCCGGTGTTCGTGGACCGCTCGCTCGAAGGCGACGAGGAAATCGTCTTCAATGCCGGAACGCACCGCGACGCCATCCGCATGAAGTACGCGGACTTCAAGAAACTGGTGTCGCCGAAAGTGGCGGATTTTGCCGCCAAAGGCTGAAAACAGGAGTCAGTGACCGGGACACGGGCGGTCATTCGTTCGTTCATTCACCTTACAAAAAGGGAAAGGGAGCCGAGCCTTGCGCCGGAGGAAACTGCGGTGGGCTACCCTTTGATGACGCCCATGGGCCGAAGGCGGGCGACTTTGCGGGCCAAGCCGGAGTTGTGGACGACATCGACAACAGCGTCGATGTCCTTGTAGGCTTCAGGGACTTCTTCGAGAATGCCGTCGCGGGTTTCGGCGCGCAGGATGATGCCCTGGTCGGCGAGCTTCTGCGTTTCGACGCGGGCGTCGCGGCCTTTTTTTGCGGCGGTGCGGGACATCGCGCGGCCCGCGCCGTGGCACACGGTGCCAAAAGTTTCCGCCATCGCTTGTTCATTTCCAACAAGAACGTAACTCGCGGTGCCCATCGAGCCGGGAATCAGCACGGGCTGGCCCGCATCTTTGTACGCCGCGGGAATGAATGCGGAGCCGGCAGGAAATGAGCGCGTGGCACCCTTGCGGTGCACGAGTACATCTTTTTCACCGCCGTTGGTACGGTGGCGTTCGCGCTTGGCGATGTTGTGGGCCACGTCGTAGACCACGCGGACGGCCGTGGCTTCGCCAAAAAGCTTTTCAAACGCTTTGCGCGTGAAGTGCGTGATGGCCTGGCGATTGGCCCAGGCAAAATTCGCCGCCGCGGCCATGGCGGCGAGGTATTGCTCGCCTTCGGGCTTGTGGATGGGGACGCAGGCAAGCTGGCGGTCGGGGAGCTCGATGGAGTAGCGGCGCATCGCGTCGTTCATCACCTTCAGATAATCGGTGCACACCTGGTGGCCCAGGCCGCGCGAGCCGCAGTGGATGAGCACGACAACTTGATTTTCGCGCAACCCGAAGGCTTCGGCGATTTCCGGCTCGAAGATTTTCTGCACGAACTGCACTTCGAGAAAATGATTGCCGCTGCCGAGCGTGCCGATTTGCGTGCGGCCGCGCTGCTTGGCGCGGTCGGAGACGTGACGCGCGTCGGCGCCGGCCATGCAGCCGGACTCCTCGCAAAATTCCACGTCGGCGGGCTCGCCGTAGCCGCGCTCGACCACCCACGCCGCGCCGCGCTCCAGCACTTCGTTCAACTCCGCATGAGAGCACGGAACGCTGCCTTGTGAGCCGGTGCCTGAGGGGACGTCGCGGAAAAGCTGGTTCACCAACTCTATCATTTTCGGAGCGACGTCATCTTTTGTGAGCGTGGTGGCCAGCAGGCGCACGCCGCAGTTGATGTCGAAGCCGACGCCCCCGGGCGAGATCACGCCCTTCTGCCAGTCGGTGGCCGCGACGCCGCCGATGGGGAAGCCGTAGCCCTGATGGATGTCGGGCATGGCCAGCGAGCGGCCAACGATGCCGGGAAGGAACGCGACGTTCATGGCCTGCTCGATGGAGAGGTCTTTTACGATTTGCTCCATGAGAGTTTCGTCGGCGTAGATGAGCGCGTCGGTGAGCATGCCGGCCTTGGTGCCGCGGGGCACCAGCCAGCGATAGGCGTCGAGTTTTTTCAGTTGGCTCTTTTCGATAGCCATCGGGACTCCCTGCGCACGCTCAGGCGGCGCTTCGGAAGGAAATCTTGGCGGTCCAGCCGAGAGCGTACAACACGCGAAGCAAGAGATCCGTGGAAATGTCTTTTGTGTTGCGGTTCATGATGGCGGTGACGCGGGTGCGCGACGTGCGCGCAAGACGAGCGACCTGCGAGTGCGTCAAGTCTTTCCGCCGCACCACTTCAACGATCTTGGAGTTCAATGCGCTGCGAAGCGCGATTTCGGCGCCGTCCGCCGGGGCCAGACCCAGCACTCGAGCGAGCTCGCCTGCTGTGCGCGTAATTACTGCTTTAGATCTCTTCATTCATTAGCTCCTTCAAGCGTTTCCTTGCCAGGTCAATTTCGTGTTTGGGAATGGCCTCGCTCTTTTTCACAAAGGCATGAAAAACCAGAACGCCTTTCAGCGAACGTGTGAAGTAAAGCACGCGATAGATTCCAGATTTATCGCGCAATCTGAGCTCTGCCGCCCCGCGTTCCAGCGACGGCAGCGGGCGGGAAAGCGGCATACCGAGAATATCGCCGTTTTGCATATCCCAGATGGCCTTGCCCAACTCCTTTCGCACTTCGGCGGGAAACATCCGAATGGCCGCCCTCGCCGCAGGATGAAAAACGGCAGCTTTCACGAAGGGAATGTCTCATATCTGAGACATGCTGTCAAGGGCAATGGACGCAGAGCGGGAAGTTACGCGGAGGATTTGCGCGTACGTGCTTGTTCCGTCGGGGCGCGCTCGGGCCTGGGAGGTGAGATTTCCTGCGCCGGCATGGGGATGATGTTGGCATGGACCGCGTCCGCCGCGGGCACGGCAGCGCACAGCGCGCCGGTGCCGAGCAGCGCCGCCAGTTCGACGGCAAACTCCGCGGGACGCAGCGCCGCCTGGCCCCACGTCCGCCGACCGCGGTCGAGCGCCGGCAGCCACCAGCAACCGTCGTGCACGCCGACGCAGAAGAACAGCGTGGCCGGGGTGTGTTCGAGCAGAGCGATCAGCGGGAACGCGCTGCCCTCGGGCAGACTCATTTCGCTGAGCACCAATTCAAAATGCGCGGAGAGCAGCGCGGTGCCGGCTTCATCCAGGCTGTGCGCGACTTTGCAGGCGCAGCCGTTGCGGCACAGCCGTTCGAGAAACTGCGAGCCGGGAGTGAATCCTCCGCCGACGAGCAAAATCAACGGCGATTCGGCGCTCATGGGGTTCCCCATTGTGCGCAAGCCGCGAGTCGGGCGGGGAGGGCCGCGTTAGTAGGCGGCCACGGCGCGGTGCAGCGCGTTGTGAACGATGCGATCCAGCTCAGTACGACTGAAGGGCGCGGCAACGAAGTCGAATGCTCCCAGCCTCATCGCCTCGAGGTACTCTTCGGGATTATCGGTGCGCGAAGTGACCACCACCGGCACGTCACCGCGCGCGGCCTGCGCCACCGGCAACAGATCGCGGTAGCTGCCGTCAATCAGGCGATCTTCGCAGACCACCAGGCCGACCGATTCGTTCGCCAGCACGGCGCGCGCTTCGCGCATCGTGGCGGCAAACACCGGCTCGAGATCATGCAGGGGAAGGACGTTGGACAAGGCTCGCTGGCTGGCGGGATCTGCCAGCGCGACCAGGACACGCATGCGAGACATCATGACGACCTCCCCGTTCAGGGCGCTCCGATAGCTTCGATTGTTGGCGGAGAGGGGAGAGTTCCGGCGCTCGAAGCAACGCCGGACGGAGCGTCGCCTGAACATGCGCCAACCTGAGTTGAGCGTAGACTTCGGCGCAGCGGGTGTCAATAGTACCAAACCGTTTTTGCGCCGTCGGGGGGTGCATCTTTGGCCTACGTTCGCCCCGCGATGTCGCTGTTCGCTTTTTTCTATTTTCGTTTTCCAATTTCGCAGTGGGCTGGCTCTGCGTCGAGCGGCTGTGCTATTCTTGATGATTGCGGGGCGTGGCTCAGCCTGGCTAGAGCGCCTGCTTCGGGAGCAGGAGGCCGGTGGTTCAAATCCACTCGCCCCGACCACTTATTCTCACAACGCAACGGCCCACCCTTGGCTCCGTCAAAAATCGACTGCGTCAAGGATGGGGCACCCTCCAATTCTCAACTCCACACCTTTGCCATGCTACTCCTCGATGAAGTCCCGCAGTGGTATGCTCTGGTTGTGCTGGGTCGTCAAGAAGAATCCGCAGGTAAAGGGTGGGCCACCCGCCCGCGGATCGTCAAAGATGATAAGCAAAGATCACGTAGATCCCGAATCCCGCCAGACAAACGCAGAACAGCCCGACGGCCGCGGCCCGATGTTCCGCTGGTTTGCGCCGGAATACCTGAAACAACGTGAGGGCCGCTGCGGGTACGGTTCCCAACTGCGCAACCATCGCGAGCAGCCACACAAGACCACCAAGACCGCCAAGACCACCAAAGTCGCTACGATACGAAAGAAAATGAAGAAGAAGGCCAGCAAGACTGATGAACGAAGGCAAAGATAGCAGGGTCATCCGTCTCATGAGCCGTACGCCAGCCACAACTGGCTCATTTGACGCACACATGTGTTTCCCCTTCCATGAGAGCCATTCCGGTGTGGAAAAAGGCATCATCCTCTCTCATGTGCCGGATGACCGGGTCCGAAACTGTAATCGTCAGTCCAGCCGAGTGCCCGATCCTTTGCGGAGCCGCTTTTGCGGAGCAAAGGGTGGGACAATTGTAACATCGAGAATCAAGTCAATCGCCGATCTTCAAAGCGAGCGGCAAGTCGTTACAGCGCCAGTCCGAGATTTTCGGCGCCGAATACCTGAGTTCGAAAATCGTCTGCTAGGGCCGACCATCCTCAATTGATTCAGCCTCTCGCCTTTTCGTACACCTCGATATGTTTCTTCACGGGCACGCGGGCGATAAATCTTCCGATCACATCCAGCGCAAGGTCTTCCGGCTTCTTGAACCGGATGCAGCTCTTGCCCATGTCCAGTTTTTTGCCGCTGGCTTTGTATTCTTTTTGGAACTGCGCCCTGTCTTTTTCGTCGACATACAGGCAGAACATGTAGAGCGCCATATTATTTTTTTGCGAGGCGAGAGAGAGAAACGGCAGCGGCTCATCCTTTTTGCAGTGATAGCCCGGCGGATAGAGCTTCAGCGGCACGGCGTAGCCGATCATGCCGTACTGCATCATTTCCTCGTACCCTTTGGGCAGGTGCTTGCGAATCATCGCGCGGACTTGCTCGATGGCTTTGCGCCGGTCGGCGGGCAATTCGGCCAGGTATTGCGTCACCGTTTTCGCTTTGCTCTGCATGGGATCCTCCTGAGCTGCTGCCATTCGAATTCGCGCGAAAATTCCGCTGCGCATGACGCAGTTCCCGGGCCGGTGTTTTCGTCGCGAAAGGCGGCCATCTTAGCATGAATTTTAGGCCACCCTGATGCGCTGGATGGCTAAAATGCGTCCGCCGTCAGCAGGTAAAAACTGACGGCGGGAAAAGTGTGGCGAGAGACGCAGAGCAGCCGACAGAGCGCTAGCGCGGGCTGCCGGCCTTGCGAACGAAGATATCCCCGTTGAAATTCTTGAATTGGATCGTCTGGCCTCCGCCATTGATCGTGCCGTTCACCGTCTTGTCGATTTTGACTTTGTACTTTCCCTTGCCGCTATCACCCTCGGTGAGTTGTTTCGGCGCAGAGGCTTGCATCTGGATGTCAAAATCGCTCAACACTTCGCCGTTATCCGTGCGGAAGCTGACGTTCGCTTTCAGATCGGCCGGAAAGGTGACGTCAATGTCGCCATTCAGGGAGCTGAAGGACATGGCCTTCTGCGGATCCACGCGGGTGAAAGTAACTTTGAGCTCTCCATTCAAGGCGTGCGCCACCGCGCTGCCCGCCACGTTGAGCAAGGTCACCTCGCCATTCACGTTGTTGATGTCGAGTTCGCCCTCCACGTCGCTGACGTGGATATTGCCATCGTTCACCGAGCTCAAATGGAGTGACGTGCGGCGCGGCACGGAAATTTCCAGGTCGATGGTGCGCTGGAGGGCATCCACGCCGATGCGCACGTGATTGTTTTCTTCTTCCACGGAAAGCCCGGTGGAGGTCATGGGCACGCGACGCAGGGTGCCTTCCGCTTTCGAGCTTTTCACGTCGCGCACGCGGGCGACCACCACGACTTCCTTGCCGTCCGTGCCCTTCACGGTGATGCTGCCGTTCAGCAGACTGACTTTGACGACGGCGGGCCGGGCCGGGTCGCTGAGCGCAACGGTGATGCGGTCGCCTCCGGCCTGGGCGCGGACACACGTTGCGCTCAAAGCGAGAACGGCGATGGCCATCGGGATCTGAAAACGCAACCGCTTGGACGTGCAAGTTGGATTAGTCATGGTTTTCCAGAATGCGAATATCTCCATTTAGATTTTCGAGCTTAATTTCCGGGCCGCCGGAGCCGATACGGCCTCCAGAAAAACGATCGGTCCGAAAAATCACCTTCCCGCCGCGGCGCTCTTGCTGCTGCGCGCGGACCGGCAGGGAAGTCACGGGGAAATCGCTGTAGACGCCGCCGTTGAAAGTCTTGAAACGGAAATCGGCCGAGAGGTTCCGCTGGAATGAGAGTTCGATGTCGCCGTTTACGGACCCGAAATCGGAATTCGCGCGCGGGTTCTCGCGGAAAGTAACCTTGACGGGGCCGTTGACCGTGTGGGCTTTCCCCGACCCGGCCATCTCCCGCATTTCGATTCCGCCGTTGACGTTGCCGACTTTGAAGTCGCCGGTCACATTGCGCACGCGGATCTGGCCGGCGTTAATCGTCTTCAAATTGATTTCGATGTTGCGGGGAATCTCCAGCGTAAAATCCATGTGGACGGAATAGCCCAGGTCGCCGCGGAAACGAATACTGCCTCCATTCTCGCAACGGAAGGGGCCGTTCACATACAAGCGCAGGGCATCGCCCTCCTGGGTGATATCCAGCGTGACTTTCTTGCGCGCTTCTTCCAGCTTGGCTTTGGATTCCGCCCGGATGGTTTTGTTCACGACCAGTTGCACCTGATCGGACGCCCCGCCGGTCACTTCGATGGAGCCGAACACGTTGTCGATTTCGAGCGACTTGTGCGCGGCGCCGGGAGTGAACGAAAACGATTTACGGATCGTCTCTTGCTCCTGCTCGCGCATGTCCGAGTCATCGCCGCCGGCAAATAATTCCGGCGCATTGCTGGCGGAGCGAATGCCCGCGAAATGCGGCAGAGCAGCGATGCACAGCAGAACCAGGATGACAAAGGGCAGGAATGCTTTCGTTCCCTTCAACATGTTCTCCTCAATTCAGCCTTTGGATAGCCCACTCCGCGCGCTGCCGCACCGCCGGGTGCAGGTTCGCGTCCTGGCGGACTCGTTGGAGCTGCCGCACGGCCGAGGTGTCGCGCATTTCCACCAGGAGATCGATCAGGGCCACCTGGACCAGCGGCGATTGCTGCGTCGGCAAGGTTTCCACGAGGCCATCACGAACGCCTGGTTGATTGCCGTGCCGGCTCAGGGCATCGAGCGCAGCCAGGCGGACGCCGACGCTGCTATCAAAACGCAGCGCGTGCAACAGGGCCGACAACACCTGCGGATCCAGTTGTCTTTCCCGCGTGCTCCAGTTCACTCCCTGCAAGCGTTCGCTCGCGGACTGCTGTTGCATCATGGAGAGCACCACCATCTGCCGCATGTTGGCGAGCTCCGTTTGCACGCGGGCGAGTTCTTGAGCGTGGGAATCGCGGTTATTCGTAAACGTGCCTGCAAAAAACCCCGTGACTAGCAGAACCAGCGCGAGCGCGAAGCCCGCCGCAGGACGCAGCCAACTTGCCGTCCACCAGCCCGGTCCGGCCAGCCGGTCCGCGGCAAAGTTTGTTTTTTCGACCTGGCCCTGCTGGTAAGCGTCCAGCATAGCCGTGAAGCGAGCGCGCAATTGCGGGCTGGGCTGCTCCTCGGGCAGATGCGCCAGTTCGCGCCAGACGGCGACGTCTTCGCGGCACTGCGCACAAAGTTCCAGGTGCGCTTCGATCTGCTCGTCCTGTTCCGGTTTCAAGTTCCCCTGCAAGTAATCCGGCAGGAGCTCTGCCATGCGTTCACAGTTCATTGCCGGCTCCCCGGGGGAGGAACGCGCTCGCTCCCCGCAGAATTTTTTCCTTTCGCTTGCCCGCCGCGCTCGAAGTCCAGATAGATTTGCCGCAGCTCCTGTAATGCGCGATGGACCCTCGTCTTCACGGTCCCCAATTCGCATCCCAGCAGCCCGGCAATTTCCTCATATTTGAGCTCCTGGAACCGGCAGAGAAGAAGGAGTTCCCTTTTTTCCGATGGGAGCTGCATCAGCGCGCGGTGCAGCAGCGAAGATTCCTGTTTTTGCTGCGCGGCATCCGCCAGGTGCACGGCCGGCTCCATCTCCGGCTCCCACGGCGTCTCCGGGCGCTGCTTGCGAAAATGATCCACCCGCGCATTGCGGGCGATGCGGTACATCCACGGACGGAACGGCGTGCCCGGGCGGTAGGTATGGCGAAACTTGAGGATCCGGAAGAAGACTTCCTGTACGAGGTCTTCGCTCATCGAGCGGTTTCCGGTCAGCCGCGAATAGAAATTGAACAGGGGGACCTGGTAGCGGTCAAACAAGTCTCCGAGCATGTCCACCGTGCCGTTGCGCACCTGGAGCATCACGTCCTCGTCGGGCACTGACTGCGTCGTCAAATTGTTTCCACAGCCGTCGTTTGCCTTCCCACCCGGTGAATACTGGCCATCGTAGAAAAGGTTACATCCTTCGGGAGCGCTGCATCACTATACTTCGCACGGGCCCGATCCGCTTTCCAGGCCGGTCGTCCTTTGTGCGCCTCGTTTATTCATTGCACAGAACGCGCGGAATATGAATAAGATGGGGCGGAATTTTGCCTGCTAGGAGCAGCCATGTACAAACAGTGTGCTCGTGCGATTTCTCATTGTCTGATTCTGGCGCTGACGGTGGGCGCGCAGGCGCCGGCGCTAGCCGACGTGTACGCGCAAATCCGCGCGGAAGAGACCAATAATTCCAAAATCATGTGGATCATTCACCAGATTGCAGACGTGCATGGCCACCGCGTGACCGGCTCGCCGGCGCTGAAGTCCGCGAGCGACTGGGCGGTGAAGACGCTGACGTCGTGGGGATTGGTGAACGCGCACCTTGAGCCGTGGACATTTCAGCCGCCCAGCGCGGCAAAGCCCGTCCCCGGATGGGAGAACATCGCGCTTTCGGCGGACGCGGTGAAGCCGTTCCGCGGGCAACTGATGGTCAAGCCGCTGGCTTGGACGCCGAGCACGAAAGGCGTGGTGCTCGCGAACGTGGTGATGTTGACGCCGCCGGGAATGGCTCGTCCGGGAGGCGGCGGATTTGGTGGTGGCGGCGCACGCCCCGCAGCCGCAGCACCGGCGGGCATGCCGCCGCCGATGCCGCCCGCGCAGGCGGCCACACCTCCGCAGCAGCCCACGCGCGCGGAGCTCGACGCGTACTTGAATACCATGAATACCAAAGTTCGCGGGCGCATCGTGATGGTCGGCAACCCGGTGAAGGTGCCGACCAACTTCACGCCGGCGCCGCTGCGCCGCCCCGAGGAAACGTGGAAGGCGCAGTTTGATCCCAACGCTCCCGCGCAGGCGGGCGGGCCGTTTGGCGGTGGAAGGGGCCGCGGGCAGGCGCCACAATTGGCGGCCGGGCAGATGACGCCGCTGCAAGTGGCGCGCGTGGTGGACCAGTTTCTGGTGGACAACGGCGCGCTGGTGCGCATCAACGACTCCGGCCGCGCTTACGGCATCATCATCGCGCAGCAGAACAACACCTACGACTGGACGCGCGTGGTGCCCACACTGGTGATGCGCAATGAAGATTACGGGCGCATCGCGCGCATTGCCGCGGACGGCACAGCCGTTACGCTGCGCGTCAACATCCAGAACCGGCTCTATCCCGAGGGCACGACGGCGTACAACGTCATCGCGGAAATTCCCGGCACGGACAAAAAAGATGAAGTGGTCATGCTGGGCGGGCACTTCGATTCCTGGCACGACGCCACCGGCGCCACGGACAACGGCATCGGCTGCTCCATGATGATGGAAGCGGTGCGCATCCTGGCGACGCTAAAAGTGCAGCCGCGGCGGACGATCCGCATCGCGCTGTGGAGTGGCGAAGAACAAGGGCTGCTCGGCTCCATCGCGTACGTGAAGGAGCACTTCGGCACGGCCGAAAATCCCAAGCCGGAACACGCCAAGCTGAGCGCGTACTTCAACATTGACTCCGGCACGAGCAAGCCGCGCGGCGCGGGCGTCTTCGGGCCTCCGGCGGCCGCGGCCATGATCCGCGAGGCGCTGATGCCGTTTGCGGATTGGGGATTCAACGGAGCGCGCGCCACCTCCAGCCGCAACCTCGGCGGGACGGACAGCACGTCGTTCAACAACGCTGGATTGCCCGGCGTGGGGCTGAGCCAGGACCCGTTTGACTACAACACGTTCACGCACCACACCAACCTCGACACCTACGAGCGCATATACGAGGAGGACGTGCGCGAGGGCGCGGTGGAAATCGCGTCGGCGGTGTACGCCGTGGCCATGGCCGAGCAGATGGTGCCGCGCTTCGCGGCAAAGGACATGCCCGCGCCAGTCGCGGTGCCGGCGCCGGGCTCGACAGCGGTGCCCGCGGAACGTGCCGCGGCGCCGGGCAAAGCTCCCGCCGGAAAAGCTCCGGCGAAAAAGGCGGCGAGTAAGCCGATGAACTGAAGTAGGCGCTTGGGCAGCAAATCTCCTTGACAGTCGGGCACTTCGGGGCGGATAGTCACGCCATCGCAACCCCCATAATCAGATAGCCTACCCGTGGTCGCGGGGTGCCTCGAAAAGGTGAGTTCATGCATGTCCCGTGCACTGCACTCCGCGCTGTTCGCGCGACATTGTGTGCGCTCACGATGCTCGCGGCCACGTCGTGTGGCGGGTCACACACGCCACCGCCGGCCGTAATCGCCAACCAAAACCCCGCACAAATTGAGTGGCTCCTGGGTCCTGGCGCGCTGCTCAACGCCGTAGACTTTGCAGGTCCGGGCGCCGGCGCGGCCGTGGGAGAACTGGGCGCGATCCTCGTTACGAGCGATGCCGGCGTTACCTGGACGGGCGCCGAAAGCGGCACGGATCGATCGCTCAGAGGAGTGGCTTTCGCGGACGCGACGAGCGGAATCGCGGTGGGCGCGGGCGGCACGGTGCTGCGCACCGCGGACGGTGGCCACTCGTGGACGGGCATCCGCATCGGCTCGGCGGCCGAGTTGCGCGCAGTAGCATTTGGCGGACCGGGCGTCGCTGTGATCGTCGGCGAAGGCGGCATAGTGTTCAGCACCAATGATGGCGGAGGCGCGTGGCAGCAGGTTGCGAGTGGCACGAGCGCAACGCTGCGCGCGGTGCGATTCGCAAGCCCGTCCGTTGCGGTGGCGGCAGGAGATGACGGCGCGCTCGTGCGGTCCACCGACGGTGGCCTGACCTGGGCGCGCATCGAGAGTGGGACAAGTGCGGCGCTGCGTGGCTTGCATTTCGTTTCTGCCACGACTGGGGTTGTGGTGGGAGGAGACGACCTGCGCTGGCGTGCTGAGCGCGTTGTGCTGCGGACGACGGATGCGGGCGCGACATGGACCAAGATTAACGTGCTGAAGGGTGCCCGGCTCTACGGCGCAACCAGCGCGAGCGACGGAAGCATCGTGGCCGTCGGCGGGGCTGGGGCCTCGATTCGCTCGAGCGACGGTGGGCTGACCTGGCAGGCGGCCGACGCAGTGCGCGGCACCTTGAGTGCGAACAGTCCAGCAGACACGTCGAACTGGTTCGCGAGCATCGCTTCGGCGGGCAAGGTGCTGGTCGCCGTGAGCTACGGCGGCCGAATACTCCGCAGCACCGATGGCGGCGGGAAGTGGAGCTCCGCGCAGCAGACGCCCGATATGGGGAACGTCGGGGCCGTGGCGCGGGCCGGCGACGACGCGCTGGTCATTGGAACCAGCACCTTCATTTTTCGATCCGCGGGCGGCGGGGGATTCGAGAAGACCAAGTCAGTGAGTAGCCCGGTGTTCGGCATCCGCTTCCTCGACCCACTTGTTGGTGTGGCGGTGGGCCTCGCGGGAACGATTCAGAGGACCGTGGACGGCGGGAAAACCTGGACGACGGTTGCGAGCGGGACGAAGCGCGCTCTCAGGGGCGTTGCTTTCGTTGACGACAAACACGGGATCGCCGTTGCCGGCCCAGCCGGAACTGGGCCCGGGATGGTACGCACCGAGGATGGCGGCCTGACCTGGCACGCGCAGCCGTGCGAGAGCTGCGGGAGAATTCTCTTTGCCGTCGCCATGCTCCCGTCGCAGACCGGCATGGCCGTCGGCGGCCGGGGTGCGGTGATCAAAACCACCGATGGCGGGCGCAGTTGGACAAAACTGGAGCACGGCCTGACGCACGATCCCCTGTGGTCGGTGGCGCTGCTCGACGCCAACACGGCGATCGTTGTGGGCCAGCAGGGGGTGATTCTTCATACGCGTGACGGCGGTGCGACCTGGGCGCGGCGCGAATCGGGCACACCGCTCTTCCTCAGCGGTGTGGCGTTCGCCGACGCGTCGCGCGGCCTGATCGTGGGTCAGGCCGGCACGATTCTCAGGACCAACGACGGCGGCCTCACGTGGCGGCGGGAGTTGACGCGGACGACGCGCGACCTCTGGGCCGTCACCTTCGATCACTCGGGCTCTCCGGTCATCACTGGATTCTCTCCCGGTGGATTCTCTCCCGGTGTCGTGCTGCGCTACACGTGGGCGACCACTGCGGAAGCGCCCGCAGCTAACACCGCGGGGAGGCTCCCATGAGTGACGCGAAGACATTTCCTACCGGAATCGTGGCATCCGACACGCCTAGCGCAACCGCCTCCACGGCCTCCCGAGAAGCGGGCCCGGTCCGACCGCAAGAGCGTATTCAGCTCCTTGACGTGCTGCGCGGCTTTGCCCTGCTGGGCATGATGCAGGTGAACCACCAGAACACCGCAGGTGGGTCGTTGTTGCGCAACCTGATTGACTTCCTCGCAGACGGCTCGTTTTTCACCACGTTCGCCTTTCTCTTTGGACTCGGGTTTGCGATGCAGCTCATCCGTGCCGAAGAGGCCAAGCGTCCGTTCGTCCTGCGCTACCTGTGGCGGACGGTGATCCTTCTCTTCATCGGGGTGGTGCACTACGTCTTCGTTCGAACCAACGAGATCCTGGAAGCCTATGCGCTGTTCGCGGTCGTTTTGCTCCTGGTGCGCCGGTGGCGGCCTGGCCTCATTCTCGCGCTCGCGGCGGCCTGGCTGGTGTTCTCGATGTCGCCTCGCATCCCGGAAGGGCAGGTGTGGACTCGCATCAATCCCGAGCAGGCCGAGACCGAGCGGCTGGGCGCGCAGTTGCGCACGGCGACCGCGCAGGCCAACCCTCCGGCCTGGTGTCAGATCCCTGGTTTCACGACCGCCTATCGCCTTGAGGTTTGCCGCAACGCCGTAGAGGTTCGCACGCTGCTGACAGAGCGGGTAGCGAACGTGCGGTGGTGGCACGGCGGCTACACCGAGGCCGTGTGCATGTTCCTGCTGGGCTTGTACGCCGGGCGGAGGCGCATCCTTCACGATGCGGCCCAGCACACGCGCTTCATAGCCTGGGTGGCGGGCGTGGCGCTCTTGTTTGGCCTGGCGGGTAACGCGCTCGATGTCTTCGGCAACTTCTTCACCGCCAAGGGGATCGCGCTCCCCAAGGCCCTGAACGACTGGCGCCTGGCTTCTTCGCTCGGCAACATCGGGTTGTCGCTGTTCTATCTGTCGAGTGTCACGCTGCTCTTCACGCACCGGGATGCCGCGCGGCGCGTGCTCGCGCCGCTGGCCCCCGTGGGGCGGATGGTGCTCACGAACTTCTTCATGCAGCCCATCATGTTCTTGACGGTATTTGGCTACCGTGGCCTTGATGTCATGAGTGGCATCGAGGGTTGGTACAACCAGTTGCTGATCAATTCTTTCTTCATCGTGCAGGTCCTCTACAGCCGCTGGTGGTTCCAGCACTTCCAGATCGGACCCATGGAGTGGGCCTGGCGGTCGCTCACGTGGTTCCGCATCCAGCCAATGCGCATCGCGCGCGCCGGAGGAGAGATTCCAACGGCTTAGTCCGGGCGCAGCGAGCGGCGAAACTCACGGTAGCGCGGCTGTGGCGAGCAGGAGTGCACCAACACCGGCGAGTTTCATTTACATCGCGAGCGCGGACTTGATCCCCGGCCTGCACCGCCAGGTGAGCCCGCGCGAGAGCCTGGAGCAGTTGGTTCTGGTGCTGGCAGGGATCGCAACCATACTCGCAGTGCGCGGGCTGGCGCACTGACCAGCCGAGGAGGAGATGATAAGTTGGTTGGGTGGTCTACCCGGCCAAAGCAACGTGGAATCAAGCGATGCCTCTGACGTATGATGGTGGTACGGCCCGAGCGGTGACCGCAATGCCGGTTCCTATTTGCCCCCGGTTGCGGACTCGAGAAGTTCCGGGCTGCCCCGCGCCGCGATGACCAACCCCGGGCGAAGTGCGCTTCTCCACCTGCCCGGAAAGGAAGACACACCATGGCCGATCCCGTAAAGATAGGAATCATCATCTGCAACCGTTACCACACCTGCGCGGGAGGAAAGTGCTTCCGCTCCGCGCGGGACCGCGAAGGCGCGTTCCGCCTCTACCAGGGGCGTGGAGTGCAGGTGGTGGGATTCACCACCTGTGATGGATGTCCCGGCGGAAACGTGGAGTACGCGCCCGAAGAAATGAAAAAGAACGGTGCGGAGGTGGTCCACCTGGCGACGGGCCTTGTGGTTGGTTACCCTCCCTGTCCGTACATTGATGACTTCTGCGAGTTGATTGAAAAGCATCACCACCTGAAGGCCGTCATCGGCACGCATCCCATTCCGCAAAAGTACTTTGTGACCCACCAGGCGCTGGGGACCTGGGCCTCGCCGGAATGGCAGGAGCGAATCAAGCACGTTGTGGAGGACGAGGCTGTCCGGCTGCGGTATAACTGAGCCTCGAGCGGCCACATCCGGACCGGCGCGCGCGCGGGAGGAGAGATTCCACCGGCCTGAGCAGGCCGGACACGGTTCGCCCTCCGCGTTTTTTCCCTCCATTTGAAACCGCCTATCGGTTTCGCGCGTCCGACATCTTCTGGAGTGGCCGTGCTTCGTATATAGTTTCCCCCGGCAATAGCGGTCAATCCAATCCTGACAAAGCGGAGGAACATCGTGCGCAAGAGACTCATGTCTTTGGTCATTGTTCTGGCGATGGCGCTGGCTCTGCCGGTGGCGTCGCAGATGCAGGAAGCGGTGGATTACGACGCGCTCTACAAAATCAAAGCGGAAGGCCTGGGGCCAACCTCGCAGGTGATGGACACGCTCAGCTACCTCACCGACGTGCACGGCCCGCGGCTCACCGGTTCGACCAACATCCGAACCGCCGCGGAATGGGCCATGAAGAGAATGACGGAGCACGGCCTGGTCAACGTGAAGCTGGAGCCGTGGGGCCCGTTCGGGCGCGGCTGGGTGAACGAGCGCTTCAGCGCGAACGTGGTTTCGCCCACGACGTATCCGCTGATCGGCTACCCCCTGGCGTGGACACCCGGCACCAACGGCATGGTCACTGCCGAAGCCGTAATTGCCGTGGTCAACTCCGAAGCGGACTTCGAGAAATTCAAGGGCAAGCTGAACGGCAAGTTTGTGTTGTCGATTGCGCCGCGCGAAATCCTGCCGCACTACGAGGGCGACGCCAAGAAATACACGGAAGAGCAACTCGCGGACATCGCCAAACAGCAAATCTCCAATGCCCAGCCCAGCCAACCCGGGCAGCCGCAGATTCCTCCGCAATTCGCTGCAGGGGCCGCGGAACGCCAATTCGCGCCCAAGCGCACGCAGTTCTTTAAGGACGAAGGCGTGGCCGTGCTGCTGGAGCCCGGCCGCGGCGACGACGGCACGGTGTTCGTCGGCGGAGGCGGCTCGCGCAACCCCAACGACCCGCCGTCACTTCCGCGCGTGGCGCTGGCCGCCGAGCACTACGGCCGCATCTACCGCACGCTGCAGCGGGGCGCGAGCGTCTCCATCGAGCTCAACGTGCAGAACCGGTTCATCGATGGCGACGGCATGGCCTTCAACGTGGTCGGCGAAATCCCCGGCACGGACAAGGCCACCGAGCTGGTGATGGTCGGCGCGCACTTTGATTCCTGGCACACCGGCACCGGCGCCACGGACAACGCCGCCGGCTCCGCGGTGATGATGGAAGTGATGCGCATCCTCAAGGCCAGCGGCCTGAAGCTGCGACGCACCGTGCGCATCGCGTTGTGGAGCGGGGAAGAACAGGGCCTGCTGGGTTCGCGCGCGTACGCGAAGGACCACTTCGCGGATAGCGTCGACCAGAAGTGGGTCATGAAGCCGGAGCACGCAAAATTATCTGCCTACTACAACATCGACAACGGCATTGGCGCCGTCCGCGGCGTTTATCTCCAGGGCAACGAGGCCATCGCGCCGGTCTTTGCGCGCTGGATCGAGCCGCTGACGAGCATGGGCGTCACCACGCTCACGCCGCGCAACACCAGCGGGACCGACCACCTGGCCTACGACGCGGTCGGCCTGCCCGGCTTCCAGTTCATCCAGGAAGTGATGGACTACAACACGCGCACGCACCACTCCAACATGGACGTGTACGAGCGCGCGCAGCCGCAGGACATGAAGCAGATCGCCACCGTGGTGGCTTTCTTCGTCTATCAGACCGCCAACCGCGAGCAGATGATGCCGCGCAAGCCGATGCCGCCGCCGCGTCGAACGCCGCAAGGGCCCGGAGGCGGACGGCCGCCGATGTAGCATTCCGCAGGGCAGGTTTTCGAGCCTGTTCAAAGCAAAGCATAGGGGCAGTTCCGCTCAGCGGGATCGCCCCTACTTTTTTTCCGCTGAGAGTTTTTTTGCAGCTTCCACCACTTCGCGCACCGTTTCCGCCACCAACTCCGGCTCGTCGAGCAAAATCCAGTGCGCGCTTTCCGCGGCGATGATGTGCCTGCTGTTGGAGGAAAGCCGCGCCAGATCTTCCTGCTCGCGCGCGCGCGGCTCGGGATGATGGCTTCCGGAAAGCACCGCGAGCGGCAGCGTGCCCAGCCCGCCGAGCGAGGCCACCACGGCGGCGCTGGCGGGCAGCGAGCCGACGTACGCGGCCATGGCGCGGTGGCAGCGCGGCTGGCACCACACCGCGCGTACCTGCGGCAGGACCTCCGGCGGCAGCTTGCGCACTTCGCCGACGATGCGTCCCAGAAATTTCTCCGCGCTGGGGCCGAAGGCGCGCGCCGCCGCCTTGGGCGCGCCGGTGGCGCCGCGCTCGAGGCGCTCGAGCACAAAGCGCACGAAGCCCACGCGCGTCAGGAATTCTCCGATGCGCGAAAACAGCACGGCGCCGCGGAGCATGCGGCGCTGGTGCGGCGTGATGTGCTCCCACTCCGCAGGATGTACGGAATCCACGAGCACCATGCCGGCCACTTCGTCCGGAAACTTGTGCGCGTAGGCGCGCACGCAGTAGCCACCGAAAGAATGTCCGACGAGAACGAGCGGGCGCGGCACGCCCGCGCGGTCGAGCAGCGCGTGGAGTTCTTCGGCGATGTGCGGCGGGGTGCGCGGGCGCGGCGAGGCGTCGCTCCAGCCGAGTCCGGCGCGGTCGTAGCTCACCACGCGCGCGAACTGGGCCAAGTCCGGAATCACTTTGCTCCAGCTCAGCGACGACGCGGCAATGCCCGCCTCGAGCAGCACCGTCGGCGTGCCCGGCGCGACGCCGTGCTCCGGCTCCGTCACGCGGATGTGCAGCCGGTAGCCTCCGACGTCGATCATGCGCCCGGGAGCCGGGAAGCGCCGCGCGTCGCGCGCGGTGCCGGCGGCCTGGTACACCATGCCCGCGAGCACCAGCAGCGCCAACAGCCCGAGAAGGATTGTGAAAATGTCCAACGCCCGCTCCGATTCCCCGCCTCCCGAATCCTCGGGAGAAGAGGCGGACTACGCGCCCGCACGCAGAAATCGCCCCGCCAAATTACAACAATTTCAGATGCGATGGTTGGGTGATTCGTCCAGACGAGAATTTTTTCGGGTGGCCGCTAGAAGCGCGCGGCGTAGCGCAGCATCACGCCTCGGCCGGGCGCGTCCACGCCCCAACTGATGCCGCGATAATTCCGGTCGCCGATATTTTCGAAATCCAATGTGAAGTCGTGCCGCTCGCCCAGGCGGAAGCCGCCGCGCACGTTGAACGTAACGTAGCCCGGAATCGCGAAGAGCATCGGCGCGGAGTTTGTGCCCACGCCCAGCACGCGGTCTTGCACCTGGAGCAGGGTTTCGCCGGTCGCCAGCAGTACATCATCCACGGTGCCGAAGATTGTGTCGGGGCCGGCGCCGATGAGCCCGCGCACCTGTGCGCCGCGCGCGAAGAAATTCGCGATATTGCTGCGCGAGCGCGCCGCTCCGGTGCGCCGGTCGGAGAGGTCGAGGCTGGAAAGGCGGCTCTGCCGCGCGGCCGCGTGCATGTAGGGCTCGATCCAGAAGCGTCCCGAGGCCGGCGCGTAGCGCAGCTTCACCCAGCCGTCGGGCGCGGGCGTGCCGCCTTCGATGTTTGGCGGCAGATTGCTGCGCGTGTCGCGCGCGCGGACGTAGCTGAACACAGTGCGCAGCGACCACGCCGCGGCGAGCTTCACTTCCATATCGTGCTCCACGCCCCAGATGCGCGCATTCTCGAAATTCGTGCGCACCAGCACGGGGTTGGTGGACGCGGCCACAAACACCACGCCGTTGGCGTTCTGCGAAGTGATGGGCTGCCCGCCGAGTGAAATCCCCACCGCGCCCGGCGGCAGGATCAGCGACTGCTTGGTGATGTTGTCGTAGATGTCGTTCACAAAAAACGCGAAGTCAGTCTCGAAGCGGCTGTTGCGCAAGCGCGCGCTGAACTCGTAGCTCCAATTCGTTTCCGGCCGCACCTGCGTCACCGCGCTGCCGGTGGTGACTGCGGCGCTATCCGCGGTGGAGCCGACCGTGCCGCCCAGCCCGGCGATATCGCGCGCGGCCACTTCGAAGCCCGAGCCGGTGAGCCCCAGCGTGCCGAGGTCGGTCATGTGCGGCGCGCGGAATCCACGGCTGATGTTGGCGGCCAGGGTGAGTAATTCCACCGGCGTGTAGCTCACGCCCATGCGCCCGGTCCAGTTGCTCGCGCGCAGCGAATCGTCCGGCCAGAGCGGCAGCCCGGCGGCGAGCGGTGAATCCGCGGCGCGCGCGCGATAGCTGGCCGCCGAGTAGCGCACGTTGCCCACCAGGCGCAGCTTGCGCGGCACGGCTTCCAGAATGCTCTGCAAATAAATTCCGCCGCTCTTGAACCGGGCATTGTGGGGCACGCGCGGGCGCGCCAGTGTGACGGCGCTGTTCACCGGATCGAAAGCAAAGGCCGGCGCGGCGATGCGCTCATGATAAAACTCCGCGCCAAGCAGAGAGCTCAGCCGCGAGTTCCACTGCTTCATGGCCATGCCGCTGACGCCGTGGGCGCGCATGCGTTCGCGCTCGTGGGTAACGGAGCCGTTCGCATTTCCGTTGCCGCCCTGGTTCACGCGCTCCTCGCGCTGCATGTTGAAGGAGTAGGTGAAGACCAGGTCGTCCAGCCATCCGGCATGCACGCGGTCGAAGCGCACGTAAAAAAGATCATTCATCAGGTTGCGCAGGTCAGCGACGAGGTTGCCGTCGCCGCCGAGCAACTGGTCGTAGCGGCGCCCGCCATCCTGCTGCCCGCGGATGTAATTCGCTGCCAGGCTGGTGCCCGTCACCGGCGTCCAGTTCAAGCGGAACATTCCGCCGTACTGCGTAAACGACGTGCCCGGCAGGCGGCCGTCCACCAACACGGTCGAGGGCAAGCCGAAAAAGCGCGTCACTGCGGCGTGCGAATCGAGGCCCTGGCCGACGCGCACTCCGTTCGCGCGCCGCCCGGCCACGTTGGCCACCACGCCAAACTTTTTGGCCGCGTACGATACCGAGAGGTTCGTGCCGAAGCCGGCATCGGCGCTGTTGAAGAATGTGCTGGTGCGCGCGTGCCACGCCGGCGCGCCCGCGGAAAGCGCCGGCGCGCGCGTCAAGAACTGCACGCTTCCGCCCAGCGCGTCGCTGCCGAATTGCGCGCTGCTCGGTCCGCGCAGGATTTCCACCGAGTCCAGGCTGGTCGGATCAATTAGATTTAGAAAGGTGTTGATGCCGCCACGCGCAGCGCTCGTCGAAAAGCGCACGCCGTCCACAAACACGTTTACCTTGTTGCCGGTGAGGCCGCGCACGAAAATGCCGGAGATGGTGGAACTGGTGCGTTGCAATTGCACGCCCGGCGAACCTTCCGCCGCCTGCGCGACCACGGTCTTCGCGCGCCGCTCCAATTCGTCCGTGCCGATGACCACCACCGACTGCGCCGCGCCTTGCGTGGATTCGATACGCCCCGGTGTGCCCGTCACTGTCACTTCCTGGTGCATGGCGCCGACGCCCAGCGTCACGTCCACCGCGCCCTCGCCGGCCTGCACCGCGACACGCCGCTCGGCCAGGCCCGGGGCCGTCACCACCAGCAGGTAACTCCCGCGCGCCACGGCTTCAAACTTGAAACGGCCTTGCGCGTCGGTCTGCGTGGTGGCCAACACGGCTTGCTGCGCGCTGCGCAGCGAGACGTCTGCTGCCACCACCACGGCGCCCTGGGCGTCGCGTACCACGCCTTCGATGCGCGCGCCGTCGTCGGCGCGCAGCGCTCCCGCCGCGCCGAGCAGCGCGCACAGAAGTGCAAGCCTTCTCAGTAGGGAATTTCGCATCGTCACTAGACTACTTGGACGAAGGCGGGAGGGCAAACGTTTCGCGATCAGCTCGGGAATAGAAAGCGATTCTGGCAGGACAAAGGATTCTCAGCTTCAAAAGCAACATTATGAAGGTTCAGGCTGTATAGGGTGGTTAACATCAACCCGCAGGGCTATACTAGCGCGGGCTCAGGCGCGTGTACGAATGGCAGACTGAGTGGCATTCATAAGGATTAGGAGGTCAGATGACGAAGACTGGCAAGTACTCTGAAATCGACGCAATGGGTGCGGTAGACAAAGCCCTTAGTCAACTCGGAGAAGATGCGCGACAAAGGGTGATGACCTGGGCGGCGTCAAAATATGAGCTCAAATTTGTGAAAAAAGCTGACGCCGGACAAGATGAGGAGGAACCCTCCGAAGAAAAAGTCGTCCCACGGCCAAAAGATATCAAGACATTCATGGCCAATAAGAGGCCGGATAATTTTTATGAGCGAGTAGCTTGCCTTGCCTACTATCTTGAGAAATTTGCAGGAATTTCAGAGGTCAAGACTGAGGAGATCAGGAAAGCCAACACCGACGCTCGCTTGTCAAAAATGACCAATCCCGCTCTTTTCGTCAAGCACGCAACGCATACCTATGGCTATCTTACTTCTCTCGGAAAGCGAAAATTTGCCCTATCGACCCGTGGAGAGGCTGTCGTAGATGCGCTACCTGACCGCGCCAAAGTAGAGGAGGCCCATAAGAACCATTCTTTCGGAAAGAAATCGAAGAGGAAGGCCAAGCCCACGAAATGATAAGCCCAGCTATCCGTAGTGCTCTTCTAAATCGCTTTCCTCAAAAGCTGGTTGACGAATTCTTGCAATGCTATGGAGAGCAGAGGAGAAATTTTCTCCTTGGAAATCTCCGACCAAATGAAGTCGAAGGCGGTCGATTTGCTGAAGCCGCGTTTCGCCTCCTAGAACACTTCGTCGGTTGGCTTGTAACGCCCCTGGGCATCTCCTTGGACACAGACGGTTTGATTAAGCGCCTTGCCGTGTTGCCTGCTGCTAAGGCGCCTGACTCTGTTCGGCTGCATATCCCCAGGACCTTAAGGGTGATTTACGACATTCGGAATAAGCGGGATGCTGCGCACCTCGCCGATGGAATTGATCCAAACTTACAAGATTCGACATTTGTATCAGCTGCGATGGATTGGGTACTCGCCGAGTTCGTTCGCATTTCAGGTGGTCTGAGCCCCGATGAGGCATTTGCCCTCGTTAAAGCAATAACAATACGACGAATACCAGCAGTGGAAGACTTCGATGGTTTCCTGAAAACTCTTCGTCCTTCGCTAGGGCCCGGAGATCGCGTCTTGCTGTTGCTGTATCATTGTGCTGACAGTGGTGCAAGTCATACAGAACTTTCCAATTGGCTCAAGCCGTCGCAACGCGCAAACTTACCTCGCACGCTAAGGCAACTTGAACACGACAAGGATTTGATCGTTTTTGCTGTCGGGAAGTACAAACTAACTCGGCGCGGCATCCAAGAGATTGAGAAGAGAAATCTCATCGCAATTGAATAGGTGGGCCTCACGAGGTGGGGGCTGTTGTTCCCTGTCTTCAGAAAAATACCCTCAGGGCCTTTCCAGCCTTTGCAGCCGCGTGTAAGAGCTAATTGTTGAGCCGGAGAACGCGGGTCCTTATTTAGTAGCCCCCACGCCCAGCTTGCGCAAAATTGTCATCATCGGGCACCAGTCGGTGAAGCCCGATTGCAGCAGGTTCAGCCCGACGAAGGCGGTGAACCAGTACCAGTAGGGATGCACCCACGTGCCCAGCGCCAGCGACGCCAGCACAAAGGCCCCCGCAATTAACCGCAACGTTCTTTCGACCGTCATTATTCCTCTCCTCCGAACTCTCTTCTCATTCCGATTCCTGACTCTCTACTTCTTCTCACGCAAATAAAATAGCACCACCACGGCCGTGGCCGGAATCTTGCCCATTCAGGAGTTCGCATCCATCGTGAACTCCCACGCACAATATGCGCCCGGCGGCGCTTCCGGCGGGCATTGCAAGCACGACGCGCGAATGCGCGGATCAATCGCCTTTGCAAAGGAAGCGAACTCCACGATACCCACGCTTTTGCATGGGAAGTCGGGGAGACCTTTGCGGCGGCGCGTCTCCTGCACGCGGCAAATATCCATGTAGAACCGCAGGCAGCGCCCCTCCTCCACCCACTCCGTGTGATGCGCGTTGATGAGGCTGTACATCCGCAGGCCCAGAGCTTTTTCCAGGGATTGCAGCCCGCCTCCGGACGGAATGGCAAACGTCGCCATAATGCGGCTCGCCTCGGCGGCTGCAAACCGTTCCCAGGAGCGGGCATCCAAAGCGATGGCGGCTTCCATGCCCAGCGTCTCCTCCGCTGCCAGAAACCAGCAGCCATCATGGGCAAGCCAGCTCTTGGCAAACATCTCCAGCGCTCGCAGGAGTTCTTCCCGGCTCATCTGCTGAAAAGCATTCATCGCGTTTGTCCTCGCTCTCGGCCTTGCCGGGGCCACGCCATCCCGGTTGCACTCGAATCAGACCGCTTTGCGTTTCTCGCTCAGGTAAAAGAGCACCGGTACGGCCATCCGCGAAAGCAACGTGCTGGCCACTTCGCCGGCCATCAGCGAAATCGCCAGGCCCTGAAAAATGGGGTCAAACAATATTACTCCCGCGCCGACGACCACTGCGGCCGCCGTCAGCAACATGGGACGGAAGCGCACCGCGCCGGCATCCACCACGGCTTCCTCGAGTGACATGCCCTGCGCGCGGCGAAGCTGGATGAAATCGACGAGGATGATGGAATTGCGCACGATGATCCCCGCGCCGGCGATGAACCCGATCATGGAGGTGGCCGTGAAGAACGCGCCCATCAGCCAGTGCGCCGGCAAAATGCCCACCAGCGTCAGCGGAATCGGCGCCATGATCACCAGCGGCGTCTTGAACGACTGGAACCACCCGACGACAAGGACATAAATAAGGATGAGCACCGCAGCGAAGGCGATGCCAAGGTCGCGGAACACTTCGATGGTGATGTGCCACTCGCCGTCCCACTTCATGGCCAGCTTGCCGGTGTCTGGCGGCTGAATGGCATTGAACTGCTCCACCGCGTAGCCTTCCGGCAGCTTCAGCGCGTCGATCTTCTTCCCCAGCTCGCCGATGGCGTACACCGGGCTTTCCACGGCGCCAGCGACGTCGCCGATGACGTACACCACCGGGCGGAGATTTTTGCGGTAGATGTTCTTGTCAATCTGCGTTTCGCGGACGCGCACCAGTTCACCCAGCGGCACCATCGTGCCCGAGGGCGCGTTTTCTCGCGCCGCAAGGTACAGCCCGCGCAGCGCGTCGGCGCCGGAGCGGCTTTCGCGCGCCAGCCGCACACGAATGGGCACGTCCTCGCGCTCGCCCGGCTGATGCATCAGGCCCACGTCCGCGCCGCCCAGGGCGATTTCAAGCGATTGCGCAACGTCGCCCGTGGTGATGCCGCGCAACGCGGCTTTGTCCTGCTCCACCGCGAAGTCGAGTTTTTTCTGCGCGTCTTCCACGTACCAGTCCACGTCCACCACGCCCGGCGTGCTGTCGAAGATGTCGCGGACCTGCTTGGCAACTTCGATCTGCCGCGAATAGTCAGGCCCGTAGATTTCCGCCACCAGCGTGGAAAGCACCGGCGGGCCGGGCGGGACCTCCGCCACTTTCACGCGCGCGTTCCAGCGCCGGGCAATCTCCTGAATCGGCCCGCGCATCACTTTGGCGATGTCATGGCTCTGCATCGAGCGCTCGTCCACCCCACGCAGATTCACCTGGATGTCCGCCACGTTCGGGCCGCGCCTCAAAAAATAATGCCGCACGAGCCCGTTGAAGTTGTAGGGGCCGCTTGTGCCCACGTAAATCTGGTAATTCACCACCTCGCCGTGGCCGCGCAGGTAGCCGCCGATCTCTTCCGCCGCGCCCAACGTTTTTTCCAGCGGCGTGCCTTCCGGCATGTCGATGATCACCTGGAATTCGCTCTTGTTGTCGAAGGGCAGCATCTTCACGCGCACGGCCTTCAGCGGCACCAGCAGGCACGCGAGCAACAGCAGCCCCACCACGCCGCCGAGAAAAATCCATCGCCGCCGCGCGTTCTCGATGAGCGGCGTCATGATGCGGCGATAGAGCAGCGTGAGGCGTCCTTCTCTTTCTCCTGCCGCGTGATGCTCGCTGCTCGCGCGCCCGCGCAAGAGCCGCAGCGCCGCCCACGGCGACACCACGAAAGCAATCGCCAGCGAAAACACCATCGCCGCGGACGCGCCCACCGGGATCGGCCGCATGTACGGCCCCATCAATCCGCTGACGAACGCCATCGGCAGAATCGCAGCAATCACCGCGGCGGTGGCGAGAATCGTCGGGTTGCCGACTTCGTCCACGGCTTCCACGGCGACGTCGCTCCACGCGCGGCCCTGGTTTTCCGGGAGGCGGAAATGGCGCACGATGTTTTCCACCACCACAATCGCGTCGTCCACCAGGATGCCGATGGAAAAAATCAGCGCGAAGAGCGTGACGCGGTTCAGCGTGTAACCGTACAGATAGAAAATCGTCAGGGTCAGCGCCAGCGTCACGGGAATCGCCAGCAGCACCACGCCGGATTCGCGCCAGCCCAGCACCAGCGCGACGAGCAGCGTGACGCTCAGCGTGGCCAGCAGCAGGTGCTTCAGTAGTTCGTCGCTCTTGTGCTTGGCGGTTTCACCGTAGTTGCGCGTGACGCTGATTTCCACTTCGCGCGGGATGGTTTTTCCGCGCAAGGCTTCCACGGTTTCGAGCACGCGCTCGGCGACGACGGTTGCATTGGTATTCTTGCGTTTGGCTACCGTCAATGTGACCGCCGGCTGCTCCTCCGTTTTTTTCTCGGCTGCGCTGCCGGCGCCGAACATCACGTAATTCACCGGCTCTTCCGGGCCGTCTTCCAGCGTGGCCACGTCGCCGAGGTACACCGGCCGGCCGCCGGACACGCCGACGACCAATTTTTTCGCGTCGTCCACGCTGCCGACGAATCGTCCGGCTTCGACGGCAATTTCCTGATTGCTTTGAGCGAAGGATCCCGCCGCGGCGCGGCGGTTGGACACCTGAAACGCCTGCGCAATCGCCGCTGGGCTCGTTCGATATGCGGCGAGGCGCTGCGGATCGAGTGTCACTTTCAATTGCCGGCGCTGCCCGCCGATGAGCGTGGTTTCGCTGACGTCGGCCACCTGCTTTACGGCCTGGTCGAGTTCGCCGACGATGCGCCGCAGCGCAAACGCGTCGTAGCCTTTGCCGTGCAGCGTCAGCGCCAGCACCGGCACATCGTCAATCGAACGCACCTTGATGAGCGGCTGCGAAACGCCCGGCGGAATGCGGTCGAAATTCGAAAACATTTTGTTGTACGTGCGGATGATGGCGTCTTCTTCCTTGATGCCCACCTCGAAGCGCACCACGGCCATCAACGCGCCCGGCGAGCTGGTGGAGTAGAGATATTCCACGCCGGGAATTTCGCGCAGGAGCTTCTCCATGGGAATCGTCGCGCGCTGCTCCACTTCCTTTGCCGACGCGCCGGGCATGGCCACAAAAATGTCCAGCACAGGCACGATGATCTGCGGCTCTTCCTCGCGCGGCGTCATGGCCACGGCGAACAGCCCCAGCAGCAGCGACGCCACAATCACCAGCGGCGTCAGCCGCGAATCAATGAATGCGTGCGCAATTTTTCCGGCCAGGCCCCGCATGGTTATTTCTCCACTTTCTTGCCATCGAGCTCGCGATTCGCCGCGTCCATCACGACGCGCTCGCCATCGCCGAGCCCGGAAAGAATTTCCGTTTTGTCGCCGATGCTCTTGCCCAGCGTCACCATGCGCAGCCGCGCGATTCCTTCTGCGTCCACCACGTACACGCCATGCAACTGCCCGCGGTGCACGATGGCCGATTGCGCAAGCACAATTGCTTTTCTCTCTCCGCGCGCAAACCATGCCCGCCCGAACAAGCCCGAACGAATCGCGGCGTCGTGCGGCAACTCAATCCGCGCGCGCACCGTGTGCGACGCGGTATCCGCGCCGGCTTCTATCTCTGCGACGCTCCCGGAAAAACTTTTTCCGGGCAGTGCATCGAGTTCTACTCGCGCTTTCGAGCCGCGTTTTACGTTTGCCGCTCCCGCCGTGTCCACGGTGACTTCCAGGCGATATTGCGACGTCGCCTCCACCACCAGCAGCGGCATGCCTGGCGCGGCCATCGCTCCCGGCTCGACCATGCGCCGCACCACCACGCCGCTGAACGGCGCAGTCACCCGCGCGTAGCCGGCCACGGTTTCCATGGCGCGCAATTCCGCTTGCGCTCGCTCGCCCATCGACGCCACCTGCCGCTGCCGGGCCTGCGCCGCCGCGAGGCCTTCCTGCGCCGCGCGCTGCTTTGCTTCCACTTCGTCGAATTCCTGCGGGCTGACGGATTTCTTGTCGCGCAGCATCGCGAAGCGCTCGTAGGTTTTCTGCATGACGTCGGCCTGCGCCCGCGCCGCCGCCACGCCGCGTGTGACTTCTTCTTTGGCGTGCGTGGATTCCTGCACTGCGGCCCGCGCTGCGCTGCGCCGCTCGGCCAGCTCGCGCTCGTCGAGCGTCACGAGCACTTGCCCGGCCTTTACGGCGTCGCCTTCGCGCACCAGCACCGACGTCACCGTGCCCATCACGCGCGCCGCGACTTGCGCGGTGGTTGCGCTGGCTACCGTTCCCGAGGCTTCGATTTCGTCAGGCACGTTTTCCAACTTCACGGCCTCGACGCGCACGCCGCTCACGCGCTCCGCCGGCGGTGTCTTTGCTTCTTCCTTCCCTCCGCACGCCGCCAGAACGAACAGCAACGCGGTCAAAGCCGCACTTCCGGAGTGCCGAACCATTGTTCGAATATCGAATTTCGAGTTTCGAATTTCGCTTTTCATGGCGTTACTCCCCCGCGAATCAATTGCGAATCCGCCGTCAATTTCCCCGCGGCGCGTTCCAACTGCGCGCGCGCCACCTGCCAGTCGTGCAGCGCGGACAAATATCCCGTGCGCGCCTCGAGCTGCGCGGTCTGCGCGCGCAGCAAGTCCGTCATCGTCGCCAGCCCTGCCTCGTACCGGTTTTGAATGATGCGCAAACTCTCTTTTGCCTGCTCGACGGCGTCGCGCGCGGCCGCTGCGCGCTGCTCCGCCGCGCTCACTTCCAGAAACGCCTGGCGCACCTCCAGCCGCACGCCCGAGCGGAAATATTCCACCTGGTTGGCGGCCTGCCGTTCGCGCGCGCGCGCTTCGTCCAGCCGTGCGCGGTCCGCGCCGCCGGCAAACAGGTTCACCTCGATGCGCGCGCCGGCCGTCCAGTTCGTGCCCGACGCGCCGCTGACAAGCGTTTCCGCGTCGCGCTCGAAATTCGCAAATACGCCGACCTTGGGAGCGAATTCCGCTTTAGCCACTTTCGTGCCGTTCGACGCCGCCTGCTGTTGCATCTCCGCCGCGCGCAACGCCGGCCGCTCGGCCAGCGCGATTCGTTCCCATTCTTCCATCGCGGAAATCACGGCGGCGGCCGGCTCATGCAACGCATCCTGCGGCTCTTTCAGCGCGACCGGGCCTAGCCCGAGCTCGTGTCCCAGCGCCATGCGCGCCAGCGCCAGTTGGTTCGCCGCGCGGATTTCGCGCTCCTTCATTTGCGCGACAAACACCTGCGCGGAAAGTCTGTCCGACGTCACCACCAGTCCTGCTTGTTCCATGTTGCCGACGCGCTGCGCGTTGGATTCCGCCGAGCGCAGAGCTTCGCGCGCAGCGGACAAATTTTCCCGCGACACGATGACGCCGTAATAGGCGCGCACCACGCGCAGGATGAGGTCCTGCCGCGCTTGCTCCGTGGAAAAGTCGGCGGCGGATTCCATGCGCCGCGCGCCCGCCACGCGGTTGCGCGTGCGCAGCGAATCGAACAGCAGCATCTGCCCGTCCACGCGGGTCAGCGAATTGTTGAGTGGAGTGGGCGCGTTCAGCGCGGGCAGGGCAAAGTTCGCCGCGGTAAACCGCCGCTGGCGCAGCAGCGAGCCGAAGACGTACACGGGATCGTTGCCGCGGAGAAAACTCTGCGAAAAATCCACGCGGGGAAGCCATGCCGCGCGCGCCTGCTGCGTTTGCGCACGGGCCACGCTGGATTCTTCCGCCTGCGCTTTCAGCGCCGGATTTTTCGCCAGCGCCATTTGCACCGCCTGCTCCAGCGTAATTGCCTCGCCGGGCGGCGGCTCTTGTGCACTCGCGATCGCCGCGCCACTAAGCAGCCCTGCGACGAGAATCCATACCCGCAATTTCCAACGGTTTGTATTCATTTCAGTTCTCACTTTGTCGCTCTTCCCCTGACCCCTGACGCCTGATTCCTGTCACCGCAAAGACTTCGCCAACTCCGACCCGCGCTCCAGTCGCGCCGCGAGCACGGTGCGGATCATGCCGCAGGCGTCCTTGATTTCGCGGAACGCCAGGCGGTGCAGCGCCGCGCGGCCTTCCGTGCGCGATTCCACCAGGCCCGCGTGCTTCATCAGCGTGAGGTGCTGGGAGAGATTCATCTTGCTGATGCCCAGCTCGCGCTCGAGTTGCTGCGAGGATTTTTCACCGGCAGCCAGCAAGTCGAGGATGTGCAGACGGCGCGGGTGGGCCAGCACGCGGCAGATGCCAGCTTGCATGCGGTAGAGCATTTCGCGCTCTTTCGGAAGCTTCATGGCGCGTTGCGGCGGGCGCGGGAAGGGGGCGAGCGATGCGGCGTGTTTCATATTGCTGCTTTCTCCTGCGGGGTGCAATCGAGGCAGAAACGGCGGCCTCTCCCGGGCACCCAACCAGGCCAGTATACATAAGTTGCGCAATATTGCAACATGTGTTTTTGAAGCGGGCCGCCCTGCCCGGAGGGGAAGACGCCGCTAGGGTGCGGCGTTGTGCACAGCTTGTCCGTTGAAGATCGTCTGGACCACGCGCAGCGTGTGCAGCTCCGAGGATTTCATCTTGAACGGGTCGGCGCTGAGCACGATGAGGTCGGCCAGCTTCCCCGCCTCGATCGTGCCGAGAGATTTTTCCTGAAACTCAGCGAATGCCCCGCCGCGGGTATAGGCGGAGAGCGCCGTGTCGAGGGGAACGCGTTCATCCGGCATCCACCCGCCCGGCGGCTTACCGTCGGTCGTCTGCCGGTTGACGGCGCAGTGCAAGGCGCGGATGGGGCTGACGCTGATGGCCGCGGGCCAGTCGGAGGAAAACACCACCGTGGCGCCGGCGCGCAGCAGGCGCTGCCAGACAAACGCGCGCGTCCCGCGTTCCTGTCCTGCCGCGCGCAGCCACATTCCATTCGTCCCCGGATCGGCGTGGATGGGCATCATCGAAGCCAGCACACCGAGCTTCGCAAAGCGCGGGATGTCCGCCGCGGCAATCGTTTCGATGTGTTCGATGCGGAAGCGTGAATCTTTCTTGCCGTTTGTTTTTGCCGCATGTTCAAAGGCGTCCAGCGCCATGCGCACCGCGCGGTCGCCGATGGCGTGGATGTACACCTGCAAGTTTTTGGCGTCGGCCCAGGCCACGATGTTGTTCAGCTGCTCCTGCGTGTAGGGCGAGTTGCCGGAGGTGTCCGGCCGGTCGGCATACGGCGCGAGCATGGCCACGGTGTGCGATTCGATGACGCCGTCAGCCACGATCTTGATGGCGCCCACGCGCAGGCGCGACCCGGAGAATTCCCGAGCTACTCCTGCAATTTTCTCCAGGTCGGCCTGCGTGGTCGCTGGGCGGACGGACATGGCCACGCCGACACGCAGAGTCAGCTCGCCGCGGTCGAGCAGTTCTTTGTACAACTCCAAATCGTTGCGGTCGCCGTGGGCATTCTGGATGCTGGTGATGCCCAGCGAGGCCGCCAGCTTGAGGCCGCGGCGCAGTGCATCGAGTTCTTGCTCGCGCGTCGGAGAAGGAATTTTTCTGCGCACCAGACCCTGCGCGCCTTCCTTCAGCACGCCGGTCGGCTCGCCGCCGGCGTCGCGAACTACTTCGCCATAGCCTGCATACTTCGTCTGCGCGTTCACGCCCGCGAGTTCCAGCGCTTTGCTGTTGGCCCAGCCGGTGTGGCCGTCGTACGCAGCCAGATAGACCGGCCGGTCCGCGACGATTTTGTCGAGGTTCTGGCGCGTGGGAAGCCCGCCGGGAATCCACGAATACTGCCAGCCATAGCCCTGGATCCATTGCGCGGTGGGATTTTCCGCGGCGAAGCGTTTCAACCGCGATTGCATTTCGGCGAGCGAGTTCGCATCGTTCAAGTCGAGCTGCGTCAGGCGCAGCGCGCCGCCGCCGAAGTGAATGTGCGCGTCGTTGAACCCGGGCATGGCGAACGCGCCGCCCAGGTCCACGCGTTTCGTTTGCGCGTTGCTGACCGCGGCGATCTGCGCGTTGGACCCCACAGCAATAATTTTTTCTCCGTTGATGGCCACCGCTTGCGCCCACGGCTGCGCCGGGTTTCCTGTCCAGATGCGCCCGTTCACCAGCGCGAGCGTCGCTTGCGGCGGCTTGGCCACCTGGCCCGCCGCCAGCCCGCACGCGATTGCTGCTGCCAAAACAAAAATTATTCCCCGCCGCATGGAGAATCCTCCGCTATGCCTCTGCGCGCCACATCATATTGAACTCCCCGCCAAATGCAACGCTCGGCGGTCTGGGCGCGGCCTGTTCTTTCTTTCTGGCAGCACTCGTTGTAGAGTGGAGGCTGAACACGGCCGGGTCGGCGTGGGCGCCCGCAACCGCCACCCGTCCGGAGAGTGGCGTGATGTCACCTATTACTATGGCGCCCGCCCCGCAATCCCAAGAGGCCTCATCGATGAGCCAGAACACACTCACCATCACGGACAATCGCACCGGCAAGAGCTACGAACTTCCCATCAAGAATGGCACGATCCGCGCCATGGATCTGCGCCAGATCAAAGTGGATGCGGAAGACTTCGGCATGATGACGTACGATCCCGCGTTCACCAACACGGCGTCGTGCATCAGCAAAATCACGTTTATTGACGGCGACCGCGGCATTCTGATGTACCGCGGCTACCCCATCGAAGAACTGGCTGAGAAGAGCACGTTTCTGGAAACCTCCTATCTCGTCCTCCACGGCGAGTTGCCCACGCGCGCCCAGTTGGACGATTGGACCTGGCACATCACCCATCACACGTTCATCCACGAGTCCATCCGCAAGTTCCTCGACGGATTCCACTACGACGCCCACCCCATGGGCATCCTCATCTCCACCGTCGCGGCGCTCTCCACCTTTTATAAGGATGCCAAGGACATCTTCAACCCCGAGTCCCGCCGCAAGCAGACCTTCCGGCTGATCGGCAAAATGCCCACGCTGGCCGCCTTTGCCTACCGCCACAGCCTGGGCATGCCGCTGGCCTACCCGGATAACGACCTCTCTTACGCCGGCAACTTCCTGAACATGCTGTTCCGGACCACGGAGGCGAAGTACAAGCCCAACGCGGTGCTGGAGCACGCGCTGGACGTCCTCTTCATTCTGCACGCGGACCACGAACAGAACTGCTCAGCCAACGCCATGCGCTCGGTGGGCAGCTCGCATGTGGATCCCTACTCGGCTATCGCCGCGGCCACCGCCGCCCTCTACGGCCCACTGCACGGCGGCGCCAACGAGGAAGTGCTGGTCATGCTGCGCGAAATCGGCTCGGTGAAAAACGTGCCCGATTACATCAAGCGCGTGAAGGCCAAGGAAAAGCTGCTGATGGGCTTCGGCCACCGCGTGTACAAGAACTACGATCCGCGCGCCAAGATCATCAAAAAGATTGCCCACGACGTCTTCGAAGTGATGGGCAAGAACCCGCTGATCGACATCGCCTTGGAATGCGAGCGCATCGCCCTTTCGGACGATTACTTCATCAGCCACAAGCTTTATCCCAACGTGGACTTTTACTCCGGCCTGATCTACGAGGCGATGGGATTCCCCGCCTCCATGTTCACGGCGCTCTTCGCTATCGGACGCACCTCCGGGTGGATCGCGCAGTGGCAGGAACTTCTGCAGGATCCCGAGCAGAAGATTTCCCGCCCGCGGCAGGTCTATCTGGGTTACGAAAAGCGCGGCTATATCCCCATCGACCACCGCTAGCCACGGCACAGGCAGGGCCATCCTGCCTGCGTTACCCTACTTCCGCAGGGGCGGGCTCCGCAGCCCGCCCCTTTTTTTCGGCCCGGGTTTCTAATCTCTTTTCGTAAACCAAACCTTGTCCTGGGGCGTCTAAGAAGATAGCCTGAACTGCGAGTGGGGCCCGCTGTCGGCTGCCGCTCGAGGACGGCCGGACATCAATGACCGATTCAAGCCTGCATCCCCGCTTTGACGAGCCGAAGGCGGCGCTCGCGCCTTCGCGGAGTCGCCTGAAGGCCGGGATTGCCGGAGCCGCGGTGCTATTGCTCATCCTCTGGGCCGTGATGGCGTTCCGCGGACGGAGCGCATCGTCAGCGGCCGCCCCTCCTCAGATCGCTGCTGCCACCCAGCCTGTATCCACGCCGGCGAATGCCGGCCACACGCTGCGCATCCACGGCACTGTGGAGGCACTTGACTACCGCTCGGTGGCTGCGCCGCGACTTTCCGGCCCTGGCGGCGGACAGATCATCGTCACGCGGCTGCTCACTACGGGCGCCAAGGTAAAGCCGGGTGACGTGGTGATTGAGTTCGACCGCCAGAATCAGGAGCGTGCCGCACTCGACCGCCGCGCCGAATACCTCGACCTCGAGGAGCAGATCAAGAAGCGGCGCGCGGACAACTCCGCCGCCGAGGCCAAAGACGTTACCGAACTGAAAGCGGCGGAAAACGCCGTGGAAACTGCCAACCTCGAGATGAGAAGAAACGAAGTCATTTCCAAGATTGACGCCGAGAAGAACGGGCAGAACCTTGAAGAAGCCAAGGCCAACCTCGCGCAGCTCCGCGAAACCCTCGAGCTCAAGCGCGTGGCCCGGCAGGCTGACGTGCGCATCCTCGAACTCCAGCGCGACCGCGCTCGCAAAGCGATGGAATACGCCAGCATCAACATGGAAAAGCTCTCCATTCGCGCCGCGATTGGCGGCATGGTGGTGCTCACTCCCACCTGGATGCAGGGCCAGATGCGCGAAGTGCAGGAAGGTGACCAGGTGTATCCCGGCAATCCGATCTTGCAGATCGTCAATCCGGCGGGCATGCAGGTGCGCGCCCGCGTCAATCAGGCCGACGTCACTTCGCTGCGCCTGGGACAATCGGTGCAAGTGCGGCTGGACGCCTATCCGGAACTTGTTTTCGCAGGCAAGCTCGATAGCCTGGCGGCGGTCGGCGCCACCAGTTCCATGAACCAGAAGGTGCGCACGTTCACCGCTGTGTTTTCGATTGAGGGAGGCGACCCGCGGCTGCTGCCGGACCTGAGCGCCGCCGTGGACGTCCCGCTGGCGGGCGCGGCAGGCCGCACCGAACAGGCTCAAAACGTGAAGAAGCAGAATTGAATCGCCGGGAAACGTCATGGTAGCGCGCATCAGGCTGTGGTGGAATCGCAAGCCGTGGATCTTCTTCACGGCCGGCGCCGTGGTGTTGGTCTTCGGCACGTTCGGTGCTGTGCGCCTGGCGCGCAGCGCGCCCAACGTGCCCACCGTGGAAGTGAAGCTCACTGAATTCGTGGACCGCATCCAGGTTCGCAGCGAAGTCAAGGCGCTCAAATCCATCGTGCTCGCGGCCCCCGCCGGTGCCGGGGATCTCCAGATCATCAAGCTGGCGAAGAGCGGGTCGCAAGTGCAGCCCGGTGACGTCGTCGCGCAGTTCGATTCCACCCAGCTCAAGCGTCAGCAAGAGCAGCGCCTCACCGACGTCAAGACCGCCGAGGCGGAAATCGAGCGCACCCGCGCGCAGCACCGCATCACCGAAGAGCAGTTGCAGACGGATGCGGAAAAAGCGGCGTACGACGTGGAGCGTGCCAAGCTCGACCTGGGCAAGGCGGAAATCCTCTCCAAGATCGAAGGCGAAAAGGCCCGCATTGGCCTGGCCAATGCCGAGCAGCGGGTCCACGAAATTGCAGAGCGCATCACGCAAAACCGCACGGCCGCAGCCGCCGAAATCGAAAGCCGCAAGCAGAAGCGCGCGAAAGAAATGTTTGACCTGCAGCGGGTGGAGCAAAACCTCGCTCGCTTGGAGCTGAAGGCGCCTGCGGCGGGCATGGTCACGGTGATGCCGAATTTCCGCGCCGGCAATTGGGGCAGTTGGCCGGAGTTCAAGGAAGGGGACCGCGCCTGGTCCGGCGCGGGCATCGCGGAATTGCCGGATCTCTCCACGCTCCGCATCACCGGCCGCATCGAAGAGGCCGACCGGGGCCGCGTGAAGCTGGACCAGGACGCCGTCATTCGCGTGGATGCGCTGCCGGACAAGGAATTCACCGGCCGGGTTGCGGATCTCAGCCCGCTAGCCAAACCGGATTTCACCGGTTACCCGGTCCGAAAGAACTTCGACTTGGCGTTGCAAATTGACCAAGTGGACCCCCGCCTGCGTCCCGGCATGAGCTCCACGGCCCGCGTCGCTGTCGAGCGGTTGCCCAACGTGATCGTCATTCCGGCGGAGACCTCGTTCGTGAAGTTCGGTAAGACCGTTGTTTACGTCCTGCGCGGCTCTAAATTTGAAGAGCGTGTGGTTGAAATCGCGCGCCGCGGCAACGGCCAGCTCGTCATCGCCAAGGGTCTGAAGGTTGGCGAGCGCGTGGCCACCAGGGACCCGACGCTTGTAGAGCAGGAGGATTGAACGGCTGTGCGATCTTGTGACGGCGGAATGGAAGCGCTGCGGCTGAAGCATTTTCAGCTTCCAGCGCTCCAGCGAACGGACCGGCGATCACACCATTGGATCTGAAGATGGCATCGAAGAAGAAAATTCGCATCCTGGTAAGCGTCCTTGCGACGCTTGCAGTGTTCGCCACGGTCTCCGGCGTGGTGCTCAGCGGCACGCAAGCCTTCAGTGCGCGCAGTGATTCCATTCCCACCATCCGAGTGAAGCGCGGCAACCTGGAGCTGAAGGTGTACACGACCGGCGAGCTGCGCCCGGCGAAGTCCATGCTGCTGATGGCTCCGCAGATGGGCGGCACACTGCAGATCGTTACGCTGGCGCGCACCGGAGACCTGGTGAAAGAGGGAGATACTATCGCCGAGTTTGACCCCAGCGAGCAGGAATACAACATGGAGCGGGAGCGCATGGACCTGCTGCTGGCCGAACAGGAAATCACCAAGGCCAACGCGGACGCCGCGGTGCAAATGGCGCAGGACAAGGTAGCGATTCTGCGCGGGAAGTTTGACGTCCGCCGCGCCGAGCTCGATGTCAGCCGCAACGAACTGCTCAGCCAGATTGACGCGCAGAAGAACAACCTCGCCCTGGCAGAGGCCAAGCGCCGGCTGGAACAGCTCGACCACGACGTGAAGTCCCGCACCGCCTCGAGCCGGGCGGGTATCACCGTACTCGAAGAGAAGCGCAATCGCGCCCGCTTGAACATGATGGTGGCCAAGCAGAACATCGACAACATGACTTTGAAAGCCGCCTCCTCCGGCCTCGTTTCCATCAAGGAAGCGCAGTTGAACTACTTTTTTGAAGGCATGGTGGTTCCGGACTTGCGCGCCGGGGACATCGTCTACCCCGGCCGCGCCGTTGCCGAAATCATGCAAGTGCAGGAGATGGAGATCCTCGCCAAGGTGAGCGAAAACGACCGCGCCAACATCAACCCGGGACAGGCGGTGGAAGTCCGGCTGGACGCCAAGCCGGACCAGGCGCTGACCGGCCGTGTGAAGACCGTCGGCGCAATGGCCGCGCGGGAAATGTGGTGGCGGGCGAGCGGCACCGAGCGCAAGTTCGACGCTACGTTCACCCTCGACCGCTCCGCCGCGGACGTGCGTCCCGGCACCACCGCGAACATCATTATCGTCGGCGACCAGGTGCTCAATGCGCTCTATCTCCCGCGCCAGGCCGTGTTCGACAAAGACGGAAAGCCCGTGGTGTACGTCCGCAATGGCGAGAAGTTTGAAGCTCGCGAAGTGAAGATTCAGAAGCGGACGGAAAGCCAGGTGGCCGTGGAGGGCGTGAAGGAAGGCGACGAGGTGGCGCTCGTCAACCCGGAGGCCGGGCGCAAGAAGCCTGGCTCCAAAGCCCCTGCGCCCAGCGGCCCTGGTGCCCCGGGCGGCAAAGCCGGTGGTTAAAAACCGGCAAATGGAAACGGGAAGTCAGTGTCCCTGGTTTTGTCGCAAGAGGTCGAGCGTTCTCCGGTTTCCAATCTCTGATTTCCAATTTTCGTTCTAGCGATGCCACATGCTGCCACAGATCCGCTGAAGCACCGTGCCTGGGCGCAGTATCTCCCGGACTTGCACTTGGGCTTGCAGAACCTGGTGCAGCGCAAGCTGCGCACGCTGCTCACCATGCTGGGAATGATTTTCGGCGTGGCGGCAGTGGTTTCCATGCTCTCCATCGGCGCGGGTGCGCAGCAGCAGGTGATGGCCTTCATCGAGCAGCTCGGTGTGCGCAACCTGATTATCGAAGCCAAGGAAGCGGTGGACTGGCAGGAGATGCGCGAACGGCGCAAGACCACTCCCGGGCTCACTTTCGCCGACTATCGGGTCGTCCGCGCCAATGTGGCGGGCATTGTCGAGTCCAGCCCCCGCAAGCGCTTCACTCCCTCTAAGATTTTCCCCAAGCCGCAGCGCGATATGCCCGTGGTGTACGGCGTCACCCCCGCCTACCTGCGCATCGGCGGGCTGCGCGTGGTGAGTGGCCGCTTCTTCGACGCCGAGGAAAATGACCACGCCGCGCCCGTGGTCGTGCTCGGCGAAGGCGCGCGCGCCAACCTCTTCCCCCAGGCAGAGGCCGTCGGCAAGTTCATCAAGGTGAACGACCAGTGGCTCGAAGTGATCGGCGTGGTGGGCCCGCTCGTCTCCCTCCAGCAGGATATTGCGGGCGTTCCTTCGCAGGACCGCAACAACCTGATCTACACCCCGCTGAACGGCGCTGTGTTTCGCCTGGAAGACACCCGCAGCGGGTTGAAGGACGAAATTGACGGCATCTACCTGCAGATGGAACCCTCCGCTGACACCTTGAGCACCGCGGATGTGGTGCGCAGCATCCTGAACGCCACCCACCGCAATGCCGGCGACTTCAGCGTGGTGGTCCCCGCCGAGTTGCTTGCCGAGCAGCACCGCACCCAGCGCATCTTCGACGTGGTGATGGTCAGCATCGCTTCCATCTCGCTGCTGGTCGGCGGCATTGGCATCATGAACATCATGCTCGCCAGCATCCTCGAGCGCACCCGCGAAATCGGCGTGCGCCGCGCCGTCGGCGCGCGGCAAATGGACATCGTGCGCCAGTTCATGATTGAAGCGGTGTTGATTTCTTTCGCCGGCGGCATGATCGGGATTGGGTTCGGCTTCGGCATCTCGCAGATCATTGCGGCCCTGGCCGGCTGGCAAACCATCGTCACGCCGGTTTCGATTGTGCTGGCGTTCGCCGTGTCCGTGTCGGTGGGCCTGGTCTTCGGCATCTACCCGGCCACCAAGGCCGCCCGCCTCGACCCCGTCGAGGCCATCCGTTACGAATGAGGCATTGGCTGGCTTTCCGCAGGTGTCATTCCGAGCGCAGCGAGGAATCTGCTTTTTCTCAATTTGGGAGGACCGTGATGAAACCTCAGTTCAGCGCATTTGCGATTTCTCAGGCACGTGTTTTCCTCGGCCTCCTCTGCTTCCTCTACCTTCTTAACCTCCCCCTCTTTGCCCAGACGTTCCCCACGCCCGATTATTTCCGCCGCGTGGTGCCGCGCCCCGTTTCGCCCGCGCAGATTCCCGGGCCCGAGGGGCTGAAGGATTTCGTCGCCGGCGGCAAGCTGCGCCTCTCGCTCGACGACGCCATCCAGCTCACGCTGAAGAACAACACGAATGTGCGTATCAACCAGCTCGACCACGAAAATTCCCAGTTCGCCATCAAGCGCGCGTACGCGCCCTTTGACCCGCTGTTCACCACCAACTACTCCGCGAGCCGCTCTACCTCCCCGACCATCAGCCAGCTCGAGGGCGGCACCATCGTTTCCTCCCTCAACCAGCAGAGCCAGTCCAGCTATTCGCAGTCCTACCAGACCGGCACACGCACTACCATCAACTTCAATTCCTCGCGCTCGGTCAGCTCCAATTCATTTCTCACCGTGAATCCGTCCATCACCTCCAGCATGAGTTTCTTAGTGTCCCAGCCGCTGATGCGCAACCGCGGTCTGTACCCCAACCGCGCTCCCATCGTCATTGCCCAGCGCAGCCAGAAGCAGTCTCGCGCCAACTTCGAAGTCCAGGTGAGCGATTCTGTGCAGCGCGCCATCGATCAGTATTGGGGCGTGGTGCAGGCGCGCGAGAATTTGGCCGTGTTGCGCAAATCGCTCGAACTCTCCGAAGCCACCTACGCGCGAAACAAGCGCGAGTTGGAGCTGGGCGCGCTTCCGCCGCTGGATATTTACCGCTCCGAATCGCAAGTGGCCACGCGCCGCGTTTCCGTCATCCAGGCGGAATACAGCCTCAAGCAGCTCGAAGACGATTTCCGCCGCACCGTCGGCGCGGATCTCGACCCCTACATCCGCGCGCTCGACCTCGATCTCGTCCAGCCCGCCGAGCCGTCCGGAGAGTTGCTCACTTTGGATTCGCAAGAAGCATTGCAGCGCGCGCTCGCCAAACGCCCGGAGCTGGAATCGCTCCGCCTGCAACTTCAGAACGACGACACCGGCGTCCGCCTGGCGCACAATTCGCTGCAGCCAGACCTGAACTTTTCTGTCTCCTACAATTCCGGCGGCGTCGGCGGCAATCGCTTCTCCGACACCGACAACGACCCCTCCACTCCTCCGGTGCTGATTTCTCGCGGCGGCCTGGGCAATTCGCTTGAGCAGGTTGGCGGCTTCGATTTTCCCGGCTACGGCTTTACCTTGCGGTTGAACTTGCCCATCCGTAACCGTTCCGCGGAAGCCGACCTCGGCAGCGCATTGAACTCCAAGCGCCGCGACCTCTACTCCCTGCGCGCGAGCGAGCAGGCCATCACGCTCGAAGTGCGCAACGCTGTCCACCAGCTCGAACAGGCCAAGCTCTCCATGGCCGCCGCCAAAATCGCCCGCGACCTCGGCCTGAAAAACCTCGAAGCCGAACAGCGCAAGTACGAACTTGGCGTATCAACCATCTTCTTCGTCCTCGACGCGCAGACGCAGCTCGCCACCGCCGAGCAGGGCCTGCTGCAAGCGCAGGTGAGCTACCAGCGCGCCGTCACCGCCGTCGAGCGCGGCACCGGCTCGCTCCTCGACCGCTTCCGCATCCACCTCGCCGAAAAATAATCGCGGTGGCGTCTGCGCGGGGGTTCGTGCGCTTCTTTGTCTTCGCACTTCATCTTTTCTCTGTCTGCCATGCCGCTTCTGGGGCCTCGGGACCGCTCGGCACTCGTTGGCTCTTCTGCGGTTTCCCAGATCCCTGACCCCTATCCCCTGATACCTGTTTTTCGAATTCCTTGCAAACCATCGCGGAATCTGGCACAAAGAGCCTCACCCTCTGCTCGGGTGCAGGCCGTAGCATGGGTGTGCGGCGGGCCGGCAAGCGCCGGGTCCACGTCGCTGCGTTTGTCCGGGCTCGCTGCAGAGGGAACCGGCACGGGCACAGCCCCGCAGCCGCAGAGCGGGGACTGACGATCATATGGCCTTCTCCCTGAAACTCGAATTGCCGAGCCATCCACAGGTGCTCAGCGTGGTGCGCAGCGCTGTGCAGCAGTTCGCGATTGTGGTCGGCTTTAATGAAGAGGAGTGCCGCAGTATCATTCTGGCTGTGGACGAGGCGCTGGCCAACATCATCCGCCACGCCTACGACAATCGTTATGATCAGACCATCGAGGTGACCTGCCGCCGCCTGGGCCCGGATTTGGGCACCGACCCTGGCACACCGGTCGAGCAGATCTGCGACGGCCTCGAGTTTGTCATCACCGATCACGGCCGCCCCGCAACGCCGGAGCAGATGAAGGGCCGCGATCTCGACGATGTCCGCCCGGGCGGGCTGGGCATTCACCTGATTTCGCAGACCATGGATCAGGTCAGTTACGAGCCGCGGCCCGAGTGCAATCAGCTTCGGCTGATCAAGCTATTGAAACGGAAATCTTAGTAAGGAGAGTGTGCCGTGCAAATTTCCACCCGTCAGTCCGGGACGTCCACCATCGTGGACGTCGTCGGCGACATTGACCTCTATAATTCGCCGGAGATCCGCAAAGTCCTCCTCGAGCACATTCGCGATAAGAAGGTCCCGCGCATCATCATCAACCTCAAGGAGGTCCGCTATATCGACAGCTCCGGCGTCGCCTCCCTGGTGGAGGGCCTTAAGGTTTCGCGCAACTCGAGCTGCCGCTTCATGCTCTACGGCTTGAGCCCCGCCGCCCGCGAAGTGCTCGAGCTCTCTCGGCTCATCAAAGTGTTCGAAGTGTTCGAGAACGAGGAGCAGGCCCTTGCCGCAAAGTGAGGTGTTTTGTCATCCTGAGTCCCGATGATGTTTATCGGGACGAAGGATCTCTCTTAGGTTAGTTCGCTTTTCGCTTTGTGGTTTTTGGTTGTTGATTTTGCTTTCCCGTTTTCCTATTTTCGCTTTTCTGTTTTCTATTTTCTGACTTTATGGCCACACTCGACACCATCGGCCGCGGCACCATCGACGTCTTCGCCTACGTCGGCGGGCTCGCGCGCCTCGCCGGCCGCGCCGCCTACTACGTTTTCGTCGCGCCGTTCCGGGGCCGCCCGCTGCGCCTGGAGCGTGCGCTGCACCAGGCCATGGCCGTCGGCGTGGAAGCGCTGCCCATCGTCTCGCTGATTACTTTTTTCGTCGGCCTGATTCTCGCGCTCAACGGCGCTTACGAGCTGCGCAAATTCGGCGCGCTGCAATTCGTGGCCAGCGGCGTGGCTATCTCCATGACGCGCGAGCTCGGCCCGCTGATGACCGCCATCGTGGTCATCGGACGCTCCGGCTCGGCCTTCGCCGCGGAAATCGGCACCATGAAGGTGACCGAAGAAATTGACGCGCTGGAAACCATGGCACTGCATCCCATCCAGTTCCTGGTCACGCCGAAATTCCTGGCCATGCTGCTGATGATGCCCTGCCTCACCGTCTGGGCCGACATGATGGGCATCCTCGGCGGCGCGGTCTTCGGCGTCACCGGCGCCGACTTCACCGTCGGCGGTTACTTCCAGGCCACGCTCGACGCTCTCTACAAGCGCGATATTTTCACCGGCCTGCTCAAGTCCGTCATGTTCGGCATCACCATCACCGCCGTGGGCTGCTACGAAGGCTTCTCCACCGGCGCCGGCGCCGAAGAGGTCGGCCGCTCCACCACCTCCGCCGTGGTCATGTCCATCTTCCTCGTCATCATCGTCGACGTCATCTTCACCGCCCTGTTCTACTTCACCGGCGCGTAAGCCACGCCCCGCAGCGCTGCCATTCTGAGCGAAGCGAAGAATCTCTCCGTTTCTACCACCTGCTACCTGTTGCCGTTTTCGTCTCGCCAGCGCCTTGTGCTGTTCCCGCACCCGCGGGATAGCGCCGGCAACTTGCCTGCTAATTCTGTCCATGGCGTTCATTACGCTTGACGTAACGCATAATTCCTGCTATCCTAGCGGAGTGATTGTCAGCTGCCGCGACAAGCGCACCCGAGACTTTGCCGCTGGGAAGCACGTCAAGGCATTCTCGGGGTTGGAGCGCTCAGCGCACTTGAAGCTGGACCGCTTGGAAGCTGCCACGTCCTTGCGGGACCTTGCCGCGCTGCCGGGTAATCGTTTTGAAGTACTGCGGGGCGACCGCAAGGGCCAATTCAGCATCCGCATCAACGAGCAATGGCGGATTTGCTTCGAGTGGGACGACGCTTCGCCGGGGCCGTCTAATGTGGAAATTGTTGACTATCACTAGGAGAGTCGCTATGGCCATTCCAGCAATTCATCCGGGAGAGCACCTGGCCGAGGAACTGGACGCGCTCGCGATGAGCGCCGCGGAACTCGCGCGCAAACTCGGCGTGCCCACCAATCGCGTCACGCAGATCTTGCATGGTACACGAGCCGTCACCGCCGACACCGCGCTGCGCCTTGCGCATTTCTTCGGCACCAGCCCGGAATTTTGGCTCAACCTGCAGAGTTTCTATGATTTGCGCGTCGCTCAGCAGTCCGCCGGAAAATCCATTCAGGCGCTTCCCCGCCTGAGACGCCGCGAACTCATCCACGCTTGACCCGGCAGTGTCCCCTTGGCATTCGGGGCTAAACTCGTTATAGTCTGCATCTTCTATGAGCGCCACCGCCGCTAACCCGACTCCCGTTGCCAACGACGCGATGATCTCCATCCGCGACTTGCGGGTGAGCTACGGCTCGCGCGAAATTCTCCACGGCATCAGCTTCGACATCCGCCGCGACGAGACCATGGTCATCCTCGGCGGCTCCGGCTCCGGCAAATCCACGCTGCTGCGTACGCTCGTGGGCCTCGAGAAAGCCAGCGCCGGCGAAATTTGGATTCGCGGCAAGAACATGGCCTCGGCCACCGCCGCGGACAAAGAAGAGCTGCGTAAGCGCCTGGGAATGTCATTTCAGGGCGGCGCGCTGTTCGGCTCGATGACTGTCGGCGAAAACGTCGCGCTCCCGCTCCGCGAGCACACCGCGCTTGACGAAGACACCATTCGCATCATGGTCCGCCTCAAACTCGACCAGGTCGGCCTGAGCGGTTTTGAAAATTACAAGCCCTCGCAGCTTTCCGGCGGCATGAAGAAGCGCGCCGCGGTGGCCCGCGCCATCGCCATGGACCCCGAAATTCTCTTCTTCGACGAGCCTTCCGCAGGCCTCGACCCGGTCATCGCCGCGGGCATTGACAACCTCATCGTCAAGCTGAAGCGCGCATTTCGCATGACCATCGTCGTCGTCACCCACGAAATGGCCAGTGCCTTCATCATCGCCGACCGCATGGTGCTCGTGGACAAGGGCCACATCGTTGCGCTGGGCGCGCCGCAGGAGCTTCGGGAATCGACGCATCCCCGCGTCCGCCAGTTTATGGACCGCATCGCCGAGCCCGAAGTCCACAAGGAGCTCGACTACCTCCAGATGCTCACCGAAGGCAACGAAGACTAGTGTTCTCCAGCTAGTAACTCTCTCGCAAAAACATCAAAGCTGCTCGTCCCGAGTCCCGTTGCAGATGTGCTAATATTAGCGATTGTCTTCGAAGAAAAGAGCATGCCCGCGAGACATTCTGCCGTCGTGCGGCCAGCGTGACGATTTGGAACGAACCGGGCTATCGTTTTGTCTAAACGCAGAAGATCACCGACCGGGGCAATTTAATGCCTGAACCGAATAACCATGCAGGTCAGATTCTTGTCGCTGACGACATCGAAGCCAATCGCGAATTCCTCAAGGAAATGCTGGAAACCGAAGGCTACCAAGTGGTGTGCGCTGAGGATGGCGAGCAGGCGCTGGAAGTCGTGGGGAGCCAACCGATTGCCCTGGCTCTCCTCGATGTAATGATGCCTAGGTGCACCGGGTTCTCCGCTTGCCGCGCAATCAAGTCCGCGCCGGAAACGCGCCTGATCCCCGTGGTCCTGGTCACTGGCCTGACGAACCGTGACGATCGCATCCAGGGTATCGAGTGTGGCGCCGATGATTTCCTCAACAAACCGGTGCACCGGGAAGAGTTGTTGGCAAGGGTGCGTTCGCTACTCCGGCTGAAACAGTACACCGATGAACTGGAAAATGCGGAAACTGTGCTGTTCAGCCTGGCCCTGAGCATCGAGGCCAAGGACCCCTACACGGAGGGTCACTGCGACCGGCTTTCTAAATATTCCGTGGCGCTGGCCGAGAGGCTTGGACTTAGGGATGAGTTGCGCGTGGCGCTGCGTCGCGCAGGCACCGTCCACGACATCGGCAAGGTGGCCGTGCCCGAACATGTTCTGCTGAAGCCCGGCCCACTCACAACAGACGAATGGAAGATCATGAAGGCACATCCCGTCGTGGGCGAGCGCATCTGCTCGCCTTTGAAATCTTTCCGCCACGTCCTGCCGATCATTCGTCACCATCACGAAAAGCTCGACGGCTCAGGCTATCCCGACGGTCTCAAAGGCGACCAAATCCCGCTCACCGCGCGCATCCTCACCACCGTGGACATTTATGACGCCCTCACCACGGACCGGCCCTACCGCAAGGCGCTCTCGCCCGAAAAGGCTTTCGAGACCATGCGCCGCGAGGTCGTCATGGGGTGGTGGGATGGCACGCTGATCACCGAGTTCGAACGCGTGGTGACGCACGTGGAACCGACCGCTTCCGGCAAACTCAATCAGCTGCCTCAAGCGGCGGGTCCCGAAGGCGTCTCATGACTGCGGCGGGACAATCCCGGCTCATGCGCCGCGGAAGCCTAGCGTCGCAGGAAGGGAAACCGGCGCACATCCCGCTTGACACCGGTCCTGCCAGGGACGACCATTTAGCTACCCCTTCCTTAAGAACTTTGCTTCGCGGCTTTTTCCCTTTCATCCGCTTTGCGCGTCGAGGTGTCTCGTGATTTCGGCCCGCTTCCACCAAGCCTCTCTGTTGCCGGCGCTCGCAGCGGCCTCGGCAATGAGGGTGAGCCACGCCTCTCCGAGAGCTCCGGGAGCCCTGCCATGAGGGATCAAGGGAATTCCGGGTTCGTCAAGAGGCTGCAATTCTCTTCGCAGATCGCAGCGGCTTTCGGGGTGTTCGTTGGCTGCGTCGTCCTGGCGGGCTGGGTACTCGATAAAGACACGCTGAAAAGCGTCGTGCCCGGCCTGATCACGATGAAGGCGAACACCGCCATTGCTTTCCTGTTGGCAAGCTTATCGCTCTGGCTTCTTGGCCATGAACAAACGGATTCTTCTAAGGGGGCCCGGCGCCGCCGCGTGGCGTACGGCTTTGCACTCATGGTCGTGCTGATCGGCGGGCTTTCGCTCGGCGAATACCTGTTGGGCCGGAACTTCGGCATCGACCAACTGCTATTTGTGGAGGCGCCCGGAGCCGTGGATACGTCCTCCCCCGGCCGCATGGCCCCTACGACCGCCCTCAACTTTGTCCTGCTGGGCTGTGCCCTTCTGTTCCTGGATCTGGAAACCTCCCGCGGCCTCCGGCCGGCGCAGTACGCAGCGATTCTGGCAGGCTGTATCGCCTACATGGCGCTCACCGGCTATCTGCTTAGCGTGGTCTCTTTTTACCGCGTGGCGACGTTCACAGGGATGGCGCTGAACACCTCCGTGACTTTCATAGTCCTCTGCCTGGGTGGGATGAATGCGCGACCCGACCGCGGGCTAATGGCCGTGGTCTCCAGCGAGAGCGCCGGCGGAATCCTGGCGCGACGCTTTCTGCCTTTAGTGTTCTTTTTGCCGCTGCTGTTAGGCTGGCTGCGGCTGGAGGGCCAGAAGGCAGGAATGTACGGAACCGAGTTCGGCCTGGCACTTTATGCCACGACGATTGTGGCGGCGTTCGCGGTGCTGATGTATCGGGCCTCCATCTCCCTCCAGCAAGCGGATATCCAGCGCAAACGCGCCGAGGAAGCCCTGCGCACGAACGAGAAGTTGCTCTCCACCACGCTCGGCAGCATCGGCGATGCCGTCATCGCCACCGATCAGAACGGCAGCGTAACTTTTCTGAATGCCGTGGCCCAGGCACTCACGGGCTGGACGCAAGAAGCGGCGCAAGGCCAATCGCTGGACATTGTCTTCAACATCATCAATGCGGAGAACCGCCAGCCCGTCGAGAACCCGGTGTACAAAGTTTTTCGCGCCGGTAAGGTCGTCGGACTGGCCGACCACACGGTCCTCCTTTCCAAGTCCGGCCGCGAATTCGACATTGAAGACAGCGCCGCCCCCATCGTCACCCGCGAAGGCGAGCGCATCGGCGTCGTGCTGGTCTTCCGCGATGTTACGCAGCGGCGGAAAGTCGAAGAAGAGCGGGAGCGCTTCTTCACCCTGTCCCGCGACATGATCTGTATCGCCGGTTTCGATGGCTATTTCAAGAGCCTGAATCCTGCGTGGGAGAAAACCCTCGGCTTCACGCCTGGGGAGTTGCTGTCGGCACCCTACCTTGAATTCGTGCACCCCGAAGATCGGGATGCAACGACGGCCGAGGCCGCCAAGCTCGCTACCGGCCTCGACACGATCTCCTTCGAGAACCGTTACCGCTGCAAGGATGGCTCGTACAAGTGGCTCCTGTGGAGTTGCGCTCCCGCCGTTGGCCATCAGTCAATCTATGCCGTTGCCCGCGACAACACCGACCGCAAGCGCACGGAAGAGGCCCTGCGACAAGCCAACGCCTGGCGGCAAGCGATTCTGGATTATGCCGGATTCGCGTTGATCTCCACGACGCCGGAAGGAGTGATCCAGACCTTCAACCCGGCGGCCGAGCGCATGCTCGGGTACACAGCCAAAGAGGTCGTTGGCCGCTACACTCCGGCAATCATTCACGACCCGCAGGAAGTCGCGGAACGCGCGCGGATGTTTTCCGCCGAACTCGAAACAAGCATCGACCCCGGCTTTGAAGTGTTTGTTGCCAAGGCCCGCCGTAACCTGCCGAACGAACACGAGTGGACCTACATCCGCAAAGACGGAACGCGCTTGACCGTACTGCTGTCGGTGACCGCGCTTCGCGACAGGGACGGCCTCATCACTGGGTTCCTCGGCATCGCCAGCGATATCACCGAACGCAAGAAAGCGGAAGAAGTCATTCTGCGCGCCAAAGAAGAAGCCGAGCGCACCAGTAAGTTCAAGGATCAGTTCCTTTCCACGATGAGCCATGAACTCCGCACGCCGCTCAACGCTGTGCTGGGGTTTTCCGAGCTGCTCGCGGACGACCACTACGGCCCGTTGAACGACAAGCAGCGCCGCTACGTCGGCCACATTCATTCTGGCGGACAGCACCTGTTGAAGTTGATCAACGATATTCTAGACCTTTCCAAGATCGAGGCCGGGCGTCTGGAGTTAGCCATCGAAGAGGTGCCGGTCGCGGCGGCCTTCGCCGAAGTGCTCAGCGCCCTGCGGCCACTCGCGGAGAAAAAATCGCAGAGTGTGGTTCAGGAGTGCATCGAAAAATTGGCCGTTCGCGCCGACTCCATGCGTTTCAAGCAGATTCTGATGAACTTGCTCGGCAATGCCATCAAATTCACGCCGGAAGGCGGGCGCATCGAGCTGGCGGCCCACTCCGTGGACAGCAAGGTCCGCGTGGAAGTTCGCGACACCGGGCCGGGCATTCCTCCGGAAGAGCAAAAGCGAATTTTCGAATCCTTTTATCGTTTGCGGCAATCCGGCCAGGCGCCCGAAGGAACGGGTCTGGGACTCGCCATCACCCAGCGCCTGGTGGAGCTGCACGGCGGCGAACTGAATATGGAAAGCCTGCCCGGCCAGGGAAGCTGCTTCTTCTTCAGCTTGCCTGCGTCTGCTGGTTTTGGAAAGGCACTGAAGGGTCACGAGAGCATCTCCGAGAAGCCGGACGGAGTCCCCAAAATTCTGGTCATCGAAGACGACCTGACCGCCGCGCATCTCATTGAGATGCAGCTTTCCGCCTCCGGCTACGAGCCGGTCATTTGTGATCAACCACAACGCGCTGTAGAGATCGCCGCCGCGCTTCAACCCAGCGCCATTACCTTGGATCTTCTAATGAAGCCCGTCACCGGCTGGGAGATATTGTTGCAACTGAAATCTGACTTGCAGACCAAGCGAATTCCGGTGATCTTGCTCACCATCGTTGACCAGCCTGGCGTGGGAATGACCCTCGGCGCCGACGAATACCTCATCAAACCGGTGAAAAAAGAAGTTCTCCTGGAGGCCATCGCGCGCTGCCTCGATTCCCGGGGCCGTGCGCCCGAGCTGCGGCCGATCCTGGTCGTCGAGGACGATGCCGCCACCCGGGACATGATCGCCGAACTTTTGCGGTCGCAGGGATTCTCGGTGGCCGTTGCGGAGGACGGCGCACAGGCTCGTGCCTCGGTGGAGGCTTCACTTCCCGAACTGATTATTCTCGACCTTCTCCTGCCCAAGGTGAGCGGATTCGACCTGCTCGCCGAATGGCACGCAAGCCCGCGCACCGCCGAAGTACCCGTGTTTGTCTTGACGGGCAAAGACCTGACGCCGGCCGAGCAAGCCGCCCTCCGCACGCACGCCGAACTCTTGCTGCGCAAGCAGCAACCCTGGCAGGAAGAACTGATCCAGCAACTGCGGCGCGTCCTGCCCCGCGCCTTGCAGGAGGGCACGTGAACAGTCGCATCCTCGTTGTGGAAGACAATTCGCTCAATGCGGAACTCCTCACCGAATGGCTGGAGACGGAGGGCTACGAAGTTTCCAGCGCCACCGACCTGGACACGGCTTTCCATGCGGTCCAGCAGCTTCGGCCGCACGCGGTTTTGCTCGACGTTCAACTGGGCGGCGAAAACGGGCTTTCCCTGGCCACCTGGATGCGCCAGCAGCCTTCCCTGCGCCACATTCCGGTCATCGCGGTCACCGCGCATGCCATGGTGAATGAACGCGACCGCATTCTCCTGGCCGGATGCACGGCCTTTATTCCCAAACCGGTCGATTTCAACCTGCTCCGGGAAAATTTGGTGCGCTGCTTAGCTCCTTCGGAAATTCAGAGCGCCGGCGGCTAGGCCGCGGCTCATTCGTTTCCTGTGCTCGCTGGCTCCTATGTTATACTCCCGCTCCGCGCCGTTGTCCTGGCGGCGCTTTGGGTGGACCCGCCGAGGTGAGGAATGGACGCCAAACGTGAGCAGGCGCTGGTAGGACTCTTCGTGGTGGTGGCCGCCGGTTTGTTGCTGGCCACCGTCTTCGCCCTGAGCGGCGCTTTCACGCGCACGACTCTCACTTACCGCACCTACTTCAAATATGCCGGCGGCCTCGAGCCCGGCAAAGGCGTGCGCTACGCCGGCGGCCTCAAAATCGGCCGCATCGAAGACGTTCGCGTGGACCCCGGCGACCCCAGCCGCATGGAAGTGATTTTCAGCGTCGCTGAAGGCACGCCCGTCAAGAAAGACACCACCGTCAAGATTGCCGCGCTCAGCGCGCTCGGCGAAAACTATCTGGAGCTCAAGCCCGGCAAGAAAGACGCTCCCGACGCCAAGCCCGGCGACGCGTTGCCTTCCGTCGAGTACTTCAGCCTGAGCGATCTCGGCGACACCCTCAGCGACCTTAAGCCCAAAGTTTCCGCGCTCCTCGATGAAATGAATGGACGCATCGTGGAGCTGCGCGAGACCATTGCCCGCGTCAACGAACTCATCAACGCGCGCAATCGCGATAACGTCGCTGCCTCTCTCTCCAACGTCCGCGGCATGCTCGAGGAAAATCGCCCCAAGGTGAAAAGCACCCTGAGCAACATCGACGCCAGCTCCGCCAAAATGCCCGCCCTGGTGGACGACTTCAAGAAAACCGTCGCCGACGCCGACAAGGCGCTCAAGAACATCGACGACATCCTCGGTGAAAACCGCAAGGACGTCCGCGAGTCCATTCAGAAACTGCACGAGACGCTGAATTCCGCCAGCTCGCTCGTCAACCAGCTCGACCACACCATGGGCTACAACGCAGAAAACATCGACGAGCTGCTTGAAAACATGCGCATGACCACCGAGAATCTCAAGCAGTTCACCGATACCATCAAGGCCCGGCCGTACACGCTGATTCGCTCCTCGGGCCCACCGGACCGCAAGCCCGGCGCTCCGCCGAAGCCGTAGCAGGGGGTTTATCCCCCTGCAGATGTTCTCGCGGCGGATTTTGTGTTCGCCCGTTTTTCGATTTTCGAATTTCGTTTTTCGATGTTTCTCCTGACGAGGTGCTGATCATGATGCGGCGATTCGCGGTTGCCTGCGGGCTTGCAGCCATTCTGGCCGGCGTCACGGCCTGCGGCGCGGCCCGCCCCAGCATGTTCTACCAGATGGACATTCCCGAAACCGCCGCGCCCGCCTCCGCGCCGCGCGTTGAGACCGACCTGCTTGTCGGCCGCATGATCGCCCCGCATCTCTACCGCGACGACCGCATCGTCTATCGCCACGGCAGCACCCAGCTCGGCACTTACGAATATCACCGCTGGGCCGAGCCGCCCGCCGATACCATCGAAAACCTTCTCGTACGCGCCTTGCGCTCCTCCGGCAATTTCCGCTCCGTGCAGAGCCTGCGCTCCAACGCCCGCGGCGATTACATTCTCCGCGGACGTCTCCACGAACTGAACGAAATCAACGGCAGCGCTTCGGATGTTGCGGCTCGCGTCAGCTTCGAAGTGGAACTCTACAGCCAGAAGTCCGGCACGGTGGTGTGGTCGAAGAGCTATAGCAACGACGAGCCCGTCAACGGCAAGAAAGTGCCCGACGTGGTGGACGCGCTCAACAAAAACCTCCAGCGCGGCATCGCGCAGGTCGTCGCCGGCCTCGCCGACTACTTCGCCAAAAACCCCCCGCAGCAGTAGGGGCGGACCTGCGCGTCCGCCCGCCACGCTTCCACATTTCTACACTTCTACATTTCTACGTTTTTCATTCCTCCTTCCTCTCTTCTTCATTCCTCAATGTATAATCCCGCTTTCCACGCATCATGCCCAACAAGAAACCCAACACGCCCATCGCGTCCTGGATTCCGCTGGGCATCGGCCAGACCAAGCCCCATCACTTCTGGGAAATGTGGCGCGCGCTGTGGGAGAACCGCGGCAATCTGCTGTACGCCTGGCGCATTCTGCGCCACGGCGTTTGCGACGGCTGCTCGCTCGGCCCGCGCGGCCTTGCCGACGACGCCATGAAGGGCGTGCATCTGTGTCTGGTGCGCCTGAAGATGCTGCGCACCAGCACCATGCCCGCGCTCGACGCGCGACGGCTGGCGGACATTTCTCGCCTGGAAAAACTCGACAGCCGCGAGCTGCGTGAGCTCGGCCGCTTGCCGTACCCCATGCTGCGCAAAAACGGGGAGCCCGGCTTTTCGCGCATTTCCTGGGACGAAGCCTTCCGTATTCTCGGCGCGCGCCTGCGCGAGATTTCCGCGCGCGACCCCAACCGCCTGGCGGTGTACACCACCTCGCGTGGCTTGACCAACGAGACCTACTACGTCGCGCAAAAGTTCGCGCGCCTGCTGGGCACCAACAATATTGATAACGCCGCGCGCCTCTGCCACGCCGCCTCCACCGTCGCGCTCAAGCAGACTCTCGGCGTCGGCGCCTCCACCTGCTCCTACACCGACTGGATCGGCACCGACCTGCTCGTCCTGCTCGGCAGCCACATCGCCAACAATCAGCCGGTGGCCATGAAATATTTTTACTACGCGAAAAAACGCGGCGCGCGCATTCTTGTCGTCAATCCCTACCGCGAGCCCGCGCTCGAGCGCTACTGGGTCCCGTCCATCGCCAAGTCCGCGCTCTTCGGCACCAGGATGGCTGACGAATTTTTCCAGGTGCGCGTCGGCGGCGACATCGCCTTCCTCAACGGCGTGCTCAAGTGGCTCATCCTGAAAAACTGGCTCGACAACAATTTCATCGCCGCGCACACCTCCGGCTATCAGGAATTGCAAGCCGCGTTGGAAAAACAATCCTGGGAGGAGCTCGAGGAATCGAGCGGCCTGGTCCGCGACCACATGCTGCGCTTCGCGGAAATTTACACCTCCGCGAAAAACGCCGTCTTCATCTGGAGCATGGGGCTTACGCAGCACCGCTTCGGCGTGGAAAACGTGAAGGCCGTGGTCAATCTCGCGCTGGCTCGCGGCATGATCGGCCGCGCCAACGCCGGCGTGGTGCCCATCCGCGGACACTCCGGCGTGCAAGGCGCCGCCGAATGCGGTTCCGTGCCCAACACCTTTCCCGGCGGCTTCGCCGTCAACGAGGAAAACGCGCGCCGCTTCGGCGAGCTGTGGGGCGCGCCGGTTCCGTCGCAGCCCGGCCTTTCCGCTCCGGAAATGCTTGACGCTGCCGGCCGCGGCGCGGTCGATCTGCTGTGGTGCGCGGGCGGAAATTTTCTCGACACCCTGCCCGAACCCGAGCGCATGCGCGCCGCCCTCGCGCGCGTCCGCGTCCGCGTGCACCAGGATTTGTTTCTCAACTCCTCGATGTTTGTCGAGCCGCGCGACTGCGTGCTGCTCTTGCCCGGCCGCACGCGCTACGAGCAAGCCGGCGGCGGCACGCTGACCTCCACCGAGCGCCGCATCCGCTTCTCTCCGGAAATCCCCGGCCCGCGCATCGGCGAAGCCATGAGCGAATGGGAAATCTTCATGCGCGCGGGGCAAGCTGCGCTGCCGCCCGAAAAATTCTATCTGCTCCACTTCGATTCCGCCGATGCCCTGCGCGCGGAAATGGAACGCGCCATGCCTATGTACAAAGGCATCGCTACGCTGCGCGCGGAAGGCGACTCCGTGCAGTACGGCGGCCCGCTGCTTTGTGCCGGCGGAGTTTGCGCCAACCTTCCCGGCGCCCGCGCACGCTTTACCGCTCTTCCGTTGCCTCCGCATGACGCCTTCGACGCGCACGTTGCGGCCGCGCGCAGGAGCGCGCCCGCCGCTACTCCTGTCGCTGCGCCGGTTTTTTATTTGAGCACGCGCCGCGGCAAGCAATTCAACTCCATGTTGTGGTCCACTGCCGATCCGGTAACCGGCGCGGCCCGCCGCGACGCCATTTTCATCTCGCACGAAGACGCGCACCGTCTCCGCCTCCGCGACGGCGACGCGGTGCTGCTCCGCGCCACCGCTGCGAATCCTGTCGCCCGCGAGATGCGCGGCACCTGCAAAATCGCCGCGCTCAAGTCCGGCACTTTGCAAGCCTTCTGGCCCGAAGCCAACGTGCTGATCTCTTCGCGCCTCGACCCCGCCTCGCACGAACCCGACTACAACGCCTGGGTCACTCTCGAAAAACTCTGAGATTTTCATGACCCCGGCCCAGTACCATGCGCTCCTTTGTTTCCCGCGGAATTCTATTGACACGCTTCCCGCCGCGTGATATTTGGCTTGTATCGCTTGTGGTGGTGGCTGCCTACAGGGGGGTGGAATCAAGTAGAAGCGAGTGAGTTGATGCTCCGCGCAGCGGGGTTCTGACGAGTTCTATCCAGCAACACCCCACCCCACCCCGGGAGCGTGAAAGGCCGCCCGGTCTTTTGCGCTCCCGTTTTTCTTTTGTAGGACAGGCGCCCGAGGCTTCGGGATCAGCCTGTCCTCTTGACTCGCGCCCGCGCGATCCTTGCGTCTCAAAATAAAATTGCCCCGATCTCTCGGGGCGCTGTGCGCTCTTTTCTGTTTTCTCTTTTCTGTTTTCTGTCCGCTACGCCGGAGCCGCCGTCGCCTCTGACTTGCCTCTGCGTTTTGTTTCGTAGAGCGCCTTGTCCGCTCGCTCCAGCAATTTCTCCGGCGGCTCGCCCGAATGGTAGCCCGCCCATCCCGCGCAACAGCTCACGCCAATTTTCGCGCTCTGGAAGCTCACTTCCACCGTGCCGATGCGCTCCACCAGCCGCCCGGCCATTTCCAGCGGGCAATCCACCAGCAGGATCATGAATTCGTCGCCGCCCAGTCGTACCGCCAGGTCGGAGGCGCGCACCAGCTTCTTGAGCCGCTCGGCGAATCGTTTCAGTACTTCGTCGCCCGCCAGGTGCCCGTGCTGGTCGTTCACCCTCTTGAAGTCGTTCAAGTCCAGCATGACCACCGTAAGCGGATGCCCCGAGCGGTGCGAGCGCGCCACCTCCGCCGCCAGCCGCTCCTCCGCAAAACGCCGGTTGTGCAATCCGGTGAGCGCATCCATCATGGCCATTTGGTGCATGGCTTCCGCGTAGGTTTCCAGCTTGGCGGTCTCTTCAATCTGCTCCGCGAGTTTCAGGTGCAGCCGCTTGACGATGATTTGCTGGTAGATGGCGTAGGTGTTGAACAGCAGCACGGCCGCTATCAGCCCGCGCACGGCCTGCTCCAGATTGAACTCAAAAAAACTCGCCGCCCCCTGATACAGCGCGGGCAGGGTGAACGAGCCGATGGCCAGCGTCAGCAGCAGCATCACTGTGACGCTGGACCACCACAGCATCCAGTCGCGCCGCTGGAGCTTTTTCAGCTTCTGGCGATAGTCAGACAAGAAGCTCTCCGTCATAGACATCGTACCTGTCATTCGGTTACTTCGGCAACTCCTGTTCCAACTTGCGGCTGAATTGTCGTGAGAGTATCGGCGGGTTAACTCGCTGACCTTGCCTGTCTTACGCGCATGGGTGAGCTGGCGCCCCCGGCGCGGCCGCTGCCGCTTCGCCCCGATTCAGCACACCTTTCCCGTTTAGGGCCCTCTTTGCCTCTTCAACTGCTCCACATACTGATCCGCTTCTCGCGTTGGTTTGGGGATGCGGTAGCCGTCACACACCGCCAGCACCAGTTGAATCGCGCTGGAGAGCGCTACGCGGTGCCCCGCGGAGACGTAGATGGGCTTCACTTCCGTGCGCGTGCGCACCGCCGCGCCAATCGTTTCGCCCGCGTCCGTGAGCGCCTCCCAGCATCCTGCCGCCCGTCCCGGCGCGCGATGCTCCCCAATCAGCCGCGACTTCGCGCAACCCACCGTGGCCCGGTCCAGCAGCACGCCCAGATGACAAGCCAGTCCGAACCGCCGCGGGTGCGCGTAGCCCTGTGCATCGCAGAAAATCACGTCGGGTTCCGCGCGCAGCTTGGCCATCGCCGCCAGCAGCGCCGGCAGCTCCCGAAAACTCAACAGGCCCGGCACGTAGGGGAACTCCAGCGGCCGCTCCGCCCACGCCCGCTCGATTTCCCGCAGCTCCGGAAAGGAATACACAATCACTCCGGCGATGGCCCGCCCCCGGCTGGTTCTTTTTCCCCGGAATTCAAACGCCACATCCGCCCCGGCCACTGTCCGAATGGACCGTGAAAGGCTTCCGTCAGCAACGCCCGCAGCGCCAATCGCGTGGGCGTAATTCACCTTTGGCCTCTTTTCTATTTTCTCTTTTCTATTTTCTTTCTTTTCTCTGTGCCTCTGCTTGCCCTGAGCGCAGCCGAAGGGTGTCTCTGTGGCGAAACGGTCCTGGAGTTCCACGCGCCCGCGCAACTCCTCCTGAATCCGCCGCGCCTCCGCCGGCGTCACGTCCCACCGATGTAATTTCCGAGCCTTCATCTCCGCAGTTCCTGGCTCCGCTCTGCACTTTCGCTGTGGGTATCGTTTCCTGTCATTTTCACTGTTACTCTGCCACTCTGTCACTTTTTAACTCTTTAACTCTTAAACCGTTTTTCTGCTTTGACACTGCCTCCGCAGGAGTATAATGCGCCCCATCGAGCACGTGGGAGTTGTCTCGTTCTGGCAGGCACCCCCAGCGTTCGGCCAAGAAAGAGGCACATTGTGGGGCTGGAAATCACGATCCGCGAAGAAGGCGACGTGACCATTCTGGAGTTGAAGGGCCGCGCCACCATCGGCCTGGGCAACGACATGCTCAACGCCAAGCTCCGCCAGGTGGTGGAGAGCGGCTCCAAGAAACTGCTGATCAACCTCGCCGGCATGACGCAGATTGACTCCTCGGGCATCAGCAGCCTCGTGCGCACGTTCGTCACCCTCGAGCGCAACCAGGGCACCCTCAAGCTGCTCGGTCCCGTCGGCCGCGTCAAGGAAGTGCTCGCCGTCACTCGCTTGCTCGCCGCCATCCCCACCTTCGACGCCGAACCCGCCGCCCTCGCCAGCTTCAAAGCCTAGCCCGGCTCTTTTGTCATCCTGCTTGTCCTGAGCGCCGCGAAGGGCTCGCCCTGAGCGCCGCGAAGGGAGCGAAGCGAAGGATCTCCTGCTTGCTGCGCCGTTGTCATCCTGCTTGCTCTGATCCCGCTTTGCGGGAGAAGGGAGCGAAGCGAAGGATCTCTTTTCTGCCTTTGTCATCCTGAGTCCCGAGGATTCGGGATCGATCGGGACGAAGGATCTCTCTTCCTCCTTCCTCTTTCCTCCTTGTCTTCTACACCCTAAACCCAAAACCCTACACCCCCTCCACTTCCCTCCGCCCGAGCATTGTGCTATGCAGTATGTGTTATGTGCCGTCGTGCTTACTGGCCGCGCATCGTTCTCGCCGTCGCGCTCTTCGCCACCCTCGCCGTCCCCGCCTTCGCCCAGCAACCGGAAATCGAGAAACTCGCCGCTGAACTAGCGAAATCACTCTTCGTGAAATACGGCCACCAGTTCGGCAAGACGCGAGTGGTCGTGATTCCTTTCACTCGCTTTCATGGCTATGTCAATGAACTGGGGATCGCGTTGGCCGACGAATTCGCACGGTCGCTTTCCAAACAGGGAAAGAACCTCGAGATGGTGGACAGCGAGGAACTTGTGAAGTTGGGAAAACAGGAAGGTTATTACCTTGAGGAATGGAGCGATGTGCGGACTGCTCGACGCCTGGCCGGAAAGCTCGGCGCCTATCTAGCTGTCGTTGGAACCCTCGAATCGTCCGGCGCTTTCATTTATCTGCGCGTTCGCGCCGTAAGAGTTTCCGACGGTGAGGAGATCGCAGCTGTCGGACGGCGAATTCCCAAAACGACCGAACTTGAAAAGCTGCTCTCGGCATCGCCGAAGGACTTCATTCCCTTGGCGGATCAGGTGCCTGTCGTACCACCTTTGCCAGCCGGCGTGCTTTTGCCGGGAAGGAACGGGGTGAGTTACCCCGAGTGTGCGTATTGCCCGGACCCGAAATTCTCGGACGAAGGTCGGGAAGCAAAATACAATGGGACGGTGGTTCTGGGTCTGACGGTAAATCCAAACGGCAGTTCCAGCGACGCCTACGTCATCAAGGGTGCTCTTTTTGGTTTAACCAGGCAAGCAATCGAAGCCGTGAAGCTGTGGCGCTTCAAGCCCGCGAAGGACCGTGATGGTAACCCTGTTGCTGTGCGCATTCAGATCGAAGTCACCTTCCGCCTGCTCTGACTCTCCGCCCAAAAACAATAACGCCGCCAATCGGCGGCGCCACTCTGCAACTCTTTAACTCTGCAACTCTGCAACTTTTCTCTAGCCACTAGTCACTAATCACTAGCCACCTTTTTTCAATTCCGCCAGCACCAATTTCGCCACTTCTTTCAGCGTCTCGAAAACTCCTTGCCCGGTGATGGCCACGCCTTCGACCACCGGCTCGCCTTTCTGCTGTAGTTGTTTGGTCAAATCTTCCACCGCCATCACACCCGGCAGGTCGCGCTTGTTCAGTTGCAGGACGTAGGGGATGGTATTGAAGTCCAGCCCGTGGTCTTTCAGATTTTCCTTCAAGTTGTCGACGGTCTCGTGATTGGCGTCCAGGCGTTCTTCTTGCGAGTCCGCCACGAACACGATGCCGTCCGCGCCTTTCAGGATCAGTTTGCGGCTGGCTTCATAGAACACCTGCCCGGGCACGGTGTAGAGGTGGAAGCGCGTCTTGAACCCGCGCACCGTGCCGAGGTCCAGCGGCAGGAAGTCGAAGAACAGCGTGCGGTCCGTCTCCGTCGCCAGAGAGATCATTTTCCCTTTTTGTCCCTGACCGGTATTTTCGTAGATCCACTGCAGGTTGGCGGTCTTGCCCCCCAGCCCAGGCCCGTAGTACACGAGCTTGCAATTGATCTCCCGCGCTGGAAAGTTGATAAACGACACGTTTCCCCTCGGACTGCAAGGGCTGATACTTATAGCATAAGCCCCTTGGCCCGGCCAACTGTCAATTCTCACAGGGACTTTTCGTGCGCGGTCCGGGGCCCGGACCGCTTCTTGGACTCCGCGGGAGTCTGTCCATCCCCCGCCCCGCACTTTCTCTGTTACTCTGCCACTTTGTCACTCTGCCACTCTGCCACTTTTTCACGGTTTTAACGGGTGAACATCTTTCTCCGCCGCCATTACTGCAAGCTAACGAATTTTCGTGCCATTTGACTTCCCCCAAACCCTTTGTTACTCTTCGCGCATGGCTCGCCGTGCCAAAGCTCCCAAGCGACGCAGCGCGTCGCGCAGTCGTCGCGCTCGCCCGAAGTCTAAATCGCTGAAAGTAAAGACTTTACATAAGGGAAACCACCGCCGCAAGACGGCCGAGGAGTTGTTGGACCCCGCCGTCCAGGTGCAGCTCAAGCTCTTCGACGACGCTGCGCGCTATTTCCAGCAGCAAAAGTTTCACAAAGCGCAGCTCGTCTACCAAAAAGTTCTCACCGGCCCGAGCAAGGAGCTGGCCGACCGCGCCGGCATGCATCTGCGCGTTTGCCAGCAGCGCATTGCCCGGCCGCCGGTAGCCACGCTGCGCTCCGCCGAAAACCACTACCATCACGGCGTGGCCATGATGAACCTGGGCCGTTGGGACGAGGCCCGCGAGCACCTGGAAAAAGCCAAGAAGCTTTCGCCCAAGTCCGACTTCATCCACTACGCCCTGTCCGCGCTGGATTGCCTGATCGGTGAAATCGATTCCGCCATGGCGCATTTGAAAGCGGCCATTGAGCTGCGCCCGGAAAATCGCTACCACGCGCGCAATGACGAAGACTTTGCCTCTCTGCAGGAAGATCCCCGCTTCACGGAACTCCTCTACCCCGAGCGCGAGTTCCCGGCGTAAACTGGTGCGGAAGCTCGAACGGCCATGAAACCTGCCGCAAAAAACGCTCGCCAACCCGTGCGCATTGTCGCCGTGGGCGGCGGCACTGGCCTCTCCACGCTGCTGCGCGAGTTGAAGGAGCACGTTTCCCGGCGCCACTCGGAAGCCGAGCGCATGCCCATTGCCGACCTCGCCGCAGTGGTCACCGTCACCGACGACGGCGGCAGCTCCGGCCTGCTGCGTCGCGAATACGCCATGCTGCCGCCGGGCGACATCCGCAACTGCATGGTGGCGCTTTCCAAGGACGCCGCGCTGCTCAGCCGCCTCTTCCAATATCGCTTTCCCGGAGCGGCGAGCGGGGGCGGCCTGCACGGACACAGCTTCGGCAATCTCTTTCTCGCCGCGCTCACTCGCGTCACCGGAGACTTCCCCGAAGCCGTGCGCCTGTCCGGGCAAGTGCTGGCCATTCGCGGGCGCATTTTTCCTTCCACCGCGCAGAACGTCACGTTGGAGGCCGTGCTCGAAGGTGGCCGCGTGGTCCGCGGCGAAACAAAAATTTCGCGCTCGAAAAAACGCATCCGCCGCGTGCGACTTTCACCGCGCAGCGTCCGCCCGCTGCCGCAAGCCCTCGACGCCATTCGCAAGGCCGACTTCATCTTTTTCGGCCCGGGCTCGCTTTTTACCAGCATCATTCCCAACCTGCTGGTGCGCGGCGTGGTGGACGCCATGCGCAAATCCAAAGCCAAGCGCATCTACGTGGCCAACTTGATGACCCAGCCCGGCGAGACGCAGGGCTTTTCCGTTGCCGACCACGTTCGCGCCATCTACGACCACACTGGCCCGGGCCTGTTCGACTGGATCATCGTCAACAATGGGCGTGTTTCGCCGCGGCTGCTGCGCCGCTACCGCGCCGACGGCGCCGAACAAGTCCGCGTGGACATTGATGAACTGCAGCAGCTCGGCATGCGCGTGGTCCTCGACAACTTGGTCGAAGCAGACCGCGTCGCGCGTCACGACGTCGCCCGCCACGACGCCTCCCGCCTTACCAAACTCCTCCTCGAAGAATTCATCCATCGCCGCGTGTAGCACAGGCTTGTAGCCTGTGTGCTTTTGTCTTTCTCTGCCGTCTCTTCTCGCCACTCGTCACTCGCCACTCGTCACTTTTCTTCTTCCGATCTTCTCCGCTGCCGCCAATTCCAATTTCCGCAGCGCAATTTTGCGTTCCTTGTACCGCCGGTGACTCAACCGCCGCATCCGGTAGAGCAAATACAAATAGCGCGACGCCGGCGCGGGTCCCTTTTCCCGGTTGCAGCGTTCGCAGCACGCCACGGAATTCTCCATGCGCGTCGAACCTCCGGCGCTGATCGGTTCCAGGTGGTCCACGTGGAGTTCGCTGATCTTCAACAGCTTCCGGCAGTAGAAGCACCGCCCGCGGTCGCGTCGCAGCAGCAGCCGTCGTTTTGCCGGGTCCTTGTACGCCAGCAGTCTCTCGTTGACGTCCACCGTGGTGTACGCCCCGCTGCTCAGCCAATGCACAATCTCTCCCGGCGTGTACACCTCCAGCACCATGCCGCCCACGTTGTGCCCCCGGAAGGCCACGCACCCTTTTCGCGCCAGCCGCCCGAGGTGTTCGTTTAAGTTGAATTCGCTCCGCTGCACGCCTTCCCCCAGCGTCTGTTTCAGCACCGTCACCAGCCGCGAACCCACCATGCGCGAGTGCCGCATCAGGTAGAAATAGATCGCCTGCTCCGTCACTTTCAGCCGCAGCAGCGGCACCACATAGTCCACCGTCTCCGCCCATACCCTCTTCCAATTCACGTTCTCGCTCATCGAGTTTTCTCTCCTTGCCGCCTGCGATCGCGCCTGCCAGATATACTTTCAGAAGTGCGCATGCCACGTATATTATCTTATTGACATTCTGGTGTCAAGAGGATTTTCGCCGGGCGGAAGCCCGCCCTTACAGGCGCCCTCCCGCATGCCGTTTCCGGCACATGTAGTCGCGCGCTCTTGCCCTGAGCGACGCCGAAGGTTTAGCGTGGCTAGAGCGAAGCGAAGGGCGCGCCAATCTTCCGGTGAATGAACTACCAGATGGTCTTGATTCCGGCGGACTGAATGCGCAGGTCGCGGGTGACGAGCGGCAGGCCCAGGTGAAGGGCCGTGGCCGCAATGATGCGGTCGGGCATGTCGGGGACGATCGCGCGCGGCACTTGATGTACTGCTTGCGCCACTGCTTCATTAACGGGCGCGACGCGCAATCCGGAAGTAGGATCTTTCAGGCCGGCTTCCAAACGCTGCAAGGCTTCGAGTGGCACGCGGCCGCGCTCGATCGGGTAAATCGTTTCCACGATGGAGATCGCTGAAATATACGCAGGTCTGCCGCTCTCCACCGCGCGCCGGATATACTGCAAGGCATCCTTGGATAATTTCTTTCGGCTGAAGACGTACCACAGCGCGGCGTGCGTATCCAGCACTGCGCTCATAGTTGGATATCTCGCGGGAAGTTGCCCCACATTTCGCGGCGAGCTTCGGCGATGTCCTCCTCGGTGATTTCCACGTGGAGGTCTTCCAGCAGTCCTTCGAGGCTGCGCAATGGTTTCTTGGCGCCGCCATCCGCTTGCAGGGAATCCAGAAACTCCAGGACTTCCTTCTTTTTCTCCAGAGGCAGACCGCGAAGTTTCTCCAGCACCATTTCTTCGATGGTCATGGCGACCCTCAATCCGCTAAACACTATTATAAGCCCAGAAAGGGAACTGGAACGTGGCAGATCCCTGCTGGCTTCTCGAGAATGCTTGGCCGGGGTAAACCCCGCCGCTACAAGTGCCTTTCAAGGTTTAGTCGCCCGCACTCTCTCGCCACTCGCCACTTCTTCTCCTTCCTCATTCCTCCCTTCCTCCTTTCCTCGATTTCTACCGCCCTGCCATTCTTGCTTGCAGACGCGACACTCCATATACTTGTCCGCCACCACTGAACAGCGCGTGAGGAACCCATGGCCACTGTCTCCGTCAAGAACGAGTTGAACGTTTACGAATCCGCCGCCGCGCGTTTCGAGCTCGCCGCGCAGAAGCTGAGTCTCGAGCCCGGCCTCTACAAGTACCTCCAATATCCCAACAAGGAAATCACCGTGTACATTCCGGTGAGCATGGACGACGGCCGCCTGGAGGTCTTCATCGGCTACCGCGTGCACCACTCCATCGTGCGCGGGCCGTGCAAGGGCGGCATCCGCTTCGACGCCGGCGTCACCCTCGACGAAGTGCGCGCGCTGGCCGCGTGGATGACCTGGAAGTGCGCCGTGGTGGACATCCCCTTTGGCGGCGCCAAGGGCGGCGTCATCTGCGATCCATCGAAACTTTCCCGCGGCGAACTCGAGCGCATCACGCGGCGCTACACCGCCGAGTTAATTGACTGGTTCGGCCCCGAGCGCGACGTCCCCGCGCCCGACGTCGGCACCAACGAGCAGACCATGGCCTGGGTGATGGACACCTACTCCATGCACATGCGCCACACCACCACTGCCGTGGTCACCGGAAAGCCTTTTCACATCGGTGGCTCGCGCGGACGCAAGCAGGCCACCGGGCGCGGCTGCATGATGGTCTGCGACAAGGCCGTCGAGCACCTCCATATGAAAAAAGAAGGCTGCCGCGTCATCGTGCAGGGCTTCGGCAACGTCGGCTCCTGGGCCGCGCGGCTGATGCACGAAGCCGGCTACAAAATCGTCGGCGTCGCGGACATCCACGGCGCGCTGTACAACGAGAAGGGCCTCGACGCCACCAAGCTGATGGACTGGGTGCACGTGCAGCGCAAGCCCCTGGCGGAATTTCCCCAGGGCGGCGCGAAAATGTCCAACACTGAAATTCTCTTTCAGCCCTGCGACATCCTGCTTCCCGCGGCCACGGAAAATCAGCTCACCAGCAAAAACGCTCATCAGGTGCAGGCCAAAATCCTCTGCGAAGGCGCCAACGGCCCCACTACCGCTCCCGCGGACGACATTCTCGAAAGCAAGGGCGTCTTCGTCATCCCGGACATCCTCGCCAACGCCGGCGGCGTCACGGTGAGCTACTTCGAATGGGTGCAGGACCGCATGGGCTTTTTCTGGCGCGAAAACGAGGTCAACGATCGCTTGCTGGAGGTCATGAATCACAGCTTCAGCTACGTGGTGCGCTACGCCGGCGAGCACAGCGTGCCCAACCGCATCGCCGCCTACATGCTGGCCATCGACCGCGTGGCCACCGCATTGAAGATGCGCGGCATTTACGCGTGATGAAGTTGTCAGTTTTCAGTTGTCAGTTGTCAGCGTTTTTCCCTGACACCTGATACCTGATTCCTGATACCTTTCTTCCGCTGGTCGCTATGCTTCCTGAAACCATTTCGCACGGCGCGCTCAAGAGTGAAGACGAGCACCGCCGCGACGTCTGCACCGTGGGCCGCTGGGTGCACGCGCGCGGCTACGTCGCCGCCACGGACGGCAATATCTCCGTCCGCCTCGACAACAAGCGCGTGCTCACCTCGCCCACGGCCATCAGCAAGGGCATGATGACGCCCGACGATATGGTGATCACCGACATGGACGGAAAAAAACTTTCCGGCCGACGCAATGCCAGCTCCGAGCTGGCCATGCACCTGCTCGTGTACAAGCGCCGCCCGGACATTCATTCCGTGTGTCACGCGCATCCGCCGGTGGCCACCGGCTACGCCGCGGCGGGAATCGCGCTCAACAAAGCGCTGGTCAGCGAAGTGGTGCTCTCGCTCGGCTGCATTCCCGTGGCGAAATACGGCACGCCGGGCACGCCGGAATTGACGGAGGCGCTCGAGCCGCTGGTGCCGAGTTACGACGCCATTCTGATGGCGAATCACGGCGTGGTCACCTACGGCCCTGATTTGCTGACCGCGTGGTTTCGTATGGAGACCACCGAGCACTTTGCCCGCGTTTCCCTGGTGACCGAGCTTCTTGGTAAACAAGTCTTGCTTTCCGGGCCGGATGTGGAAAAATTGCTCGCGGCGCGGGCCCGCTATGGCCTGACCACCGCGGCCCAGGTGGGCCCGGAATGTCCGGTCACCGCGGAGTCGGCGGCGCCGGATCGCGTCACGCTTTCGCGCGATGAGCTGGAAGCGCTGGTGGAAGACGCCGTCCGCCGCGACCGCACGAATCGGTAAAGCAGGGAACAGGGTTTCGGGTCCCGATTTTCGTTTTTCGATTTTCGGTTTTCTTCGGAGGAGACAGAATGGGTGAAGCACTGGGAATGATCGAGACGCGCGGCTTCGTGGCCATGATCGAGGCGTCGGACGCCATGGTCAAGGCCGCGAAAGTGACCTTGGTCGGCTGGGAAAAAATTGGAAGCGGATACGTCACGGCGATGGTGCGCGGCGACGTCGCCGCCGTCAAGGCCGCCACCGACGCCGGCGCTGCTGCCGCGCGCCGGGTGGGCGAGCTGATTGCCGTCCACGTCATCCCGCGGCCGCACCAGTCGCTCGAAGACGTGCTGCCCATCGGCAGGTCGATGGCCGCCTCCGCGAAGTAACGCGGCGCGGTTCGACGTCCGCGCGGCTGTAGCCCGCCTCTGCAGAGGCGGGGATTGTGTGTTCACCATTCGTTTCTCTCGGATGAGCAGGCACGCGCCACGCCCGAGGCTTCGGGTTCACTCGCCAACATGATCCTCGCCCGCATCGCCGGCACGGTTGTTTCCACGAAGAAAGATCCGCGCCTGGAAGGCAAGAAACTCCTCGTCGTAAAACCCGTTTCGCCGGAAGGCGCCGACGAGGCCGGCTACCTGATCGCCGTGGACACCGTGGGCGCGGGCGCCGGGGAAACCGTGCTGGTGGTTTCCGGCAGCTCCGCGCGCATGGCATCGGAGTGCAAGGACCGCCCGGTGGACGCGGCCATCGTGGGCATCGTGGACACCGTCAAGCTCGACGCGCTGCAAGAAGCGAGCGTTGTCGCCGGACGCAAGCGCTAGCCACTATGCAATTGGGCCGCATCATCGGCACCGTCGTCTGTACCGCAAAAAATCCTTCGCTGGAAGGGAAAAAGCTGCTGCTCGTTCAGCCCATCAACCGCCACGGTAAAGATAAAGGCAAGCCACTGGTTGCGGTGGACTCCGTGGGCGCCGGCGCGGGCGAAACGATATACTGGTGCAAGGGCCGCGAGGCCAGCTACCCCTTCGCGCCGAATGAAATTCCCACGGAAGCCACGATCGTGGGCATCGTGGATGTGCTCAACGTGCCTGCGCAGGAACCGAAATGAGCCAGTTATCGTTTGTCGCTTTTCGATTTTCGTCTTCACTATGCTGATCGCACGCGTTATCGGGGACGTTGTCGCCACGCAAAAAGCGCCCTCGCATGAGGGCAGGAAGATTCTTGTCGTGCAGCCGCTGAACCTCGACGGCAGCGACCGCGGCGACGCCATCCTTGCGCTCGACGCCGTGCAAGCCGGCGTGGGCGACCGCGTGCTCCTAGCCACCGAGGGCTGGGGCGCCATGACCGCCGTTGGGCGGCCAAATTCGCCAATCGATACGGCTGTCATCGGTATCGTGGACGAGATCGACCTACACGACGCAGACAACGAAAAGCGAAAATAGAAAAGAGGCTTGCCGATCGAAATTTGCGGCCCATTTTCTATTTTCTCTTTTCTATTTTCTTCATCGCCCAAGCCTTTCCCTTTTTAATTTTCTCCGCTATCATCGAAGCACATGCGAACACAAATGGCTTCTCCGGCTCCGTTGGACCGTGGTGCGCTTGAGCGCTCCGTCGCGCCGTTCGGTTTCAGCCGCAATTTGCCGCAGGAGGCGTACACTTCCACTGCCGTGCTGAACTGGGAGCTGCACCATCTCTACGAATCCGCGTGGGTTTGCGTGGGGCGCGCGGACGATTTGGCGCGGCCCGGCGACTATCGCGCCATCCGCATCGGCGAAGACGGCATCATCCTTGGCCGCGACGATGCCGGCACGCTGCGCGGTTTTTACAACGTCTGTTCGCATCGCGCGCACGAATTGATCGAGCCCGGCCAGTGCACCAGTTCGCGCAATATCCGCTGCGCCTATCATGGCTGGACCTACAACCTCGACGGCTCGCTCAAGGCCGCACCGCGCGCCAGCGATCTTCCCGGCTTCGACTCTGCCGGCTTCGGCTTGCCGCCCGCGCGCGTGGAGAGCTGGCATGGCTGGGTTTTCGTCAACGCCTCGGGCGACGCGCCACCGCTGGCCGATTGGGTGGGCGAGCTGGACGCCATCGTCGCGCCCTACGAGCCCGAGCGGCTGCGGCTCGGCGTGGAAAAAACCTACAAGGTGGCCACCAACTGGAAGCTCGTCCACGAGAATTATCACGAGTGCTATCACTGTCCTTCGATCCACCCGGAGCTGTGCCGCGTCAGCCCGCCGAATAGCGGCGTCAACCTGGACATTTCCGGCGCGTGGATCGGCGGCAGGATGTCGCTCGCCGAGCACGCGGTCACCATGTCCCTGGACGGCAAAAGCGGCGGCGTGATGCTTCCCGGCCTCTCCGCCGAGCAGCGCCGCACGCTCGAATACTATGCGGTGCTGCCGAATGTTTTTTTGAGTTTGCATCCCGACTACGTGCTCACGCACCGCATCGAACCGCTTGCGCCCGGCCGCACCAAAATTGAATGCCAGTGGCTCTTCCCGCCGGAAGCGTTCGAAAAGGAAAATTTCTCGCCGGATTACGCGTTCGAATTCTGGGACGTCACCAACTTGCAGGACTGGAAGGCCATCGAGTCCGTGTATCGAGGCGTGTCCTCGCGCGGCTACCGCCCCGGCCCGCTGGCGCCCAAAGAGGATGCGGTGTACGGCTTCGTGACGCGCATTGCCCGCGCCTACCTCGACGGGGGGTTCTCGCTCGCCGCCCCCGCCGGTGCTTCGCTGCGTTGACACTCCTCACCCGATAACGAATAATCGTCCGCGTGATTGGCCATCTGCGCGGCACATTGATTGACAAGCGGCCCAACCAGGTCCTGCTGGACGTGGCAGGCGTGGGCTACCAGGTGCAAATCCCGCTTTCCACGTTTTACGCCATCGGCGAGCTGAAAGACGAAGTATCGCTGCTCGTGCACACGCACGTGCGCGACGACGCGCTGCTGCTCTACGGTTTCCTCACCGCGCGCGAAAAACATTTCTTCGAGCTGCTGATTTCCGCCTCCGGCGTCGGCCCGTCGCTGGCGCTGAAAATTCTTTCCGGCATGAGCGTGGACGACTTGATCCCCGCCATCCGCGCCGGCGATCTTCCCGCGCTCACGCGCATTCCCGGCGTGGGCAAGAAGACCGCGGAGCGCATCGTCGTCGAGTTGCGCGACAAGCTGGCGCAGATGGAAGCTGCCGCGCCCGCGGAGGAAAAGCCTGCCGCGCGCGGAGGCCTTGCCGCTGACGTGGTTTCCGCGCTGCTCAACCTGGGCTACGACCGCCGCACCGCGGAAAAAGCTGCTGAGGAAGCGCAACGCAATGGAGGCGGCAATTCCTTTGAAGCGCTGCTGCGCGCGTCGCTGCAATCGCTGAGCCGGCCCACAACGCGAGGCGGATAGAACGTTCGAAAGGCGAAAATCGAAAAGCGAAAATCGGAACACCAAGCACAACCTGCCCCCCTGCCAATCCCGATGTCTCGGGACGGGCAGGTGGGTGCTACACAACTCGCCTCGCTTGCCCACAAAGAAGAGCAAAACCTCAGGTCAGTTTATCCCGCAGAGCGGGATGAACGGGACCTGAGCTACAATTTTGCGGCTGGTTTGGAGCACTCATTGATTGCCATTCTTTGGGAGTATGAAGTGCCGCGCGAGCACGTGGCCGAATTCGAGCGGCACTACGATTCCGAAGGCACGTGGGTGATTTTTTTCCGCAAGGCTGCCGCGTATCACGGCACGGCGCTGCTGCGCGACCCCGAAACGCCCGGGCGCTACATGACCCTCGACCACTGGGATTCCTTCGAGGCCTACCAAACCTTCTGCACAGAACACGAAGCGGAGTACCGGCGGATTGACGCCATGTGCGGCACGCTGACGACCGGCGAGCGCCGCCTCGGCATTTTCAAGGTGTTGTAAGGCAGGCTGCTACTGAACGGAGAAGGAAAAGCTGCGCACGAGCTTGCCTTCCAGGAAGACCTTCAGGGTCTGGGGGCCTTTCGGCTCATTCGGTTCGATTTGCCAGTACCTCGCGATCACTCCGCCCTCAGCTTCGGCCATGCTTTCTGAAACCGGGGCGTTTTCTTCCGGATTGGCTGGCAATGCTTCCATACCCGCGAACGTGAATTCCGTTCGGAGGTTTAAGGTGGGGCGCGGCGTCCTGAAGCGCACCACAAAGCCATAGATCTGTCCGGGCGTGCGCGGCACTACAGAAGCGGGCGTTAACGTCACGCCGCCTTCGCGCGTAGTTCCGAACAAGCCAAATTCCGCCTTGTACACAACCAGGTCGGGTGCCACCTCCAGCAGCGGCTTTTCCACCGGGATGGACGCCCAGAGGATGGCTGCAATTGCGCCGTACGCAGCGACGCCCCAGATCGCCCAGCGGATCCTGTTGGGTGGCTTGTCGAGAGGGATGAAGCGTTGGACAAAGTGCCGCCCGTGCAGAATCGTGAGGAGTTTCTCCAGCGCCAGTAGAACGGCGATAATCGCTGCGACTGCAAGCGCCCCGCTGCGCGTCATATAAGGATCCACTGGCCCGAGGAATGGCTCCGGCGCTCCTGCCGCAACAAGCAAAAACATCAGGAGAACAAAGGTCAGCATGGATTCGGGGATGGTATCCAGCACTCCCAGCCCGGTGTGCCCAACGTAGAAATAACCTCCTCCCGGAATGAGCACGGAGCGCCAGGTCATTTCGCGTTGCGTGGCAAATGCAAGCTGGCACTGCCCGCAGCGCTCCGTGCCGGGCGCGAGTTCGGCCCGGCAGTTTGGACACAGTGAAACGGCGCCACGTGCCGCGCTGTTTTCCCCGATACTTCCTGGCAGCAGCGTGGCAATGAGCAGGCGTATCTTTCGGGCGTCTCCGCCCTTCAACCCCCAGTACTTTTCTTTTTCTCCGCTGTGGTAGCGAAGTTTCATCGCTCCGCTCAGAATCCCGCCGCTGACCTTCGCTTCGGCCACGTCGCCCAGCCGGATACTGCGCAGCCCGCGATCCCATTCCCACCGTCCGAAACTTTTTACTTTCAAGCGAAATTCAAGCAGCCGACGGTTGGTGATCACCAGCATCGATCTGGTCAGCGAGTAAGCGACCCATCCCAGCGTGAGTTGCGTGACGGCGCTCAGGGGAGCCTGCACTGGCGACACGTAGAGAACTGCTTCTTCCGGCTCCAGCACTTTCGGCAGCACATCCTTCAATCGTTCCAACGTCTGCTCGGCGCGCTTGCGCAGCTTGTTTTTCTCTTTGCCCTTGTGATTAGTGTAGAGAACATCTTCGCGCACGGTGATGCCGTTGTGATTCATCTCACGGGCCATCTGATCGGCATGGATGGGAATATCTTTTGCGGGCATAACGCCTCCTGAAAGACGATGAAACACAGGGCCTTGTGGCGTACTCATACAATACAGCGCCTAATTCTGCAATCCTCTGCTGTTGTGGGTGCGTCGGTCAGCGGTCTTCGCTTTTCGATTTTCGTTCGTCTATACTCGTGCCTCGGCGGCACGCTGACAAATGACCAACCCTCCGCATCGCGTCGTATCCGGCCAGGCGTTCGATGAGGACGTGCGTATCGAGGCATCGGTCCGCCCGAAGAAGCTTGGCGAATTCATCGGGCAATCGCGGCTGAAGGAAAATCTGGAAATCGCCATTCAGGCCGCGCGTTCCCGCGGCGATGCGCTGGACCACGTGTTGCTGTTCGGCCCGCCGGGCCTGGGCAAAACCACGCTGGCGCAAATCCTCGCCAACGAACTCGGCGTGGTCATCAAAACTTCGAGCGGGCCGCTGCTGGAACGCAAGGGCGACTTGACCGCCGTGCTGACTTCGCTCGAGGCGCGCGAAGTTTTTTTTCTGGACGAAATTCACCGCCTGATGCCGAGCATCGAGGAAATTCTCTATCCTGCGATGGAGGACTACCGCATCGACCTGGTGATCGGGCAAGGCCCGGGTGCGCGCATCCACGCGTACAAGCTGAACAAGTTCACGCTGGTGGGCGCGACGACGCGCGCGGGACTGATCACCGCGCCGCTGCGCTCGCGTTTCGGCATTGTCCATCGCCTTGATTTCTACACGCCCGCGGACCTGCACGAAATCGTGCACCGCTCGGCAAAAATTCTGGATATTCCCATTGACGACGAGGGCGCGCAGGAAATCGCTCGCCGCGCGCGCGGCACGCCACGCGTGGCCAACCGGCTGCTGCGACGCGTCCGCGATTACGCGCAGGTGAAGCACGACGGCGATGTCACGCTGGAAGTCGCGCGCAAAGCGCTTGCAATGCTCGGCGTGGACGACCACGGCCTGGACGACATGGACCGCCAACTGCTGCTCACCATCATTCAGAAGTACAACGGCGGACCGGTGGGGTTGAACACGCTGGCCGCGTCGCTCAGCGAAGAAGAAGACGCCATCGAAGAACTCTGCGAGCCGTACCTGATGCAGATGGGCCTGCTCGACCGCACGCCGCGCGGGCGCGTGGCCACGGCGCTGGCGTATTCGCACATGGGAATCTCCGATACGCGGCCACAGCATCCGCTGTTTTGACGAAATTCGAAAATCGAAATTCGGCGCGCGATCGCGTTCCAGGCGTTTCTTCGCTGAGTTTCGATTTTCATTTTTCCAAGCAGGGCAGCTACAATTCAGTCTGTGACCAACGCCAAGATCGTCTACCTTTCTCTGGGATCGAATCTGGGGGATCGGGCCGCGAACCTCGCGGCGGCGATGGGGGCGATGGGCGCGGCGGGGGTGCGCGTCACGAAGCAATCGTCGCTCTACGCCACGGAGCCGGTGGAGCTGCGCGCGCAGCCGTGGTTTTTGAATTGCTGCGTGGAAGCGGAAACCGCGCTGATGCCGCGGCAGTTGCTGCACGCGCTGCACGAAATCGCGACGCGCATCGGCGGAAGAAAAATTGTGCGCAAAGGCCCGCGCGCGATTGACATCGACATTCTGCTCTACGGCTCAAGCACTGTGCGCATCCCCACGCTGACCATTCCACACCCACGGATGACGGAACGACGATTTGTGTTGGTGCCGCTCGCGGAAATCGCGCCGTCGCTGCGCCACCCGCTGCTGAAAAGCACCATCGCGGAACTCCTCGCCGCGTGTCCGGACACTGCCCGTGTCCGCCGCGTGTAGCGGCGGCTTTGCGCCGCCGCCCGTGATACGATTCTGCGTCGTACGCCCTTCCTTGGAGGTGCCCATGACGCGCAAACATATTCGTCTGCTGCTATTTGTTTTCACGGCGGTCATTTTCTTGTCCGTGTCTATGGCGGGTCGCACTGACCAGTTCTCACGCCTGCCTCTCACCCAGCGCTTCACCGTGCGCTTTGGCGCGGAAGTTTCGCGAGAGCCGCTCGACGGGCGGTTGCTGCTGCTGATTTCCAAGGACGACAGCAAGGAGCCGCGCTTCCTCATCAGCGACACGAGCTTGAATTCGCAGCAGGTGTTTGGCATCGACGTGGACGGCATGAAACCCGGCGAAGAGAAAGTGTTTGACGCGGGCGTGCTGGGCTATCCGCTGGAGAATCTGTCCGATGTGCGCGCCGGCACCTACACCGTGCAGGCGCTGCTGCACCGCTACGAGACGTTTCGCCGAGCTGACGGCCACACGGTGAAGCTACCCATGGACCGCGGCGAAGGCCAGCAGTGGGCACGCGCGCCGGGGAATTTGTACAGCACGCCGCGGAAAATCACCGTGGACCCGCGCAGCGGGGAAGCGATTCGCATCGAGCTCGACAAAATCATTCCGCCGATTCCCGACGCTCCCGAAACGAAATACATCAAGCACGAGCGCATCCAGTCCGCGCTGCTCACAAAATTCTGGGGACGCCCGATGTACCTGGGCGCGCACATTCTGCTGCCGGAAGGATTCGACACGCATCCCAACGCGCGCTACCCGCTGATGATCAATCACGGACATTTCCCCTACACCATCGAGGACATCCGCGAGACGCCGCCCGACCCCAACCTGAAATGCGAGTACAGCGAGCGCTTCCATCTCGATTGCTACAACCGCATCGTGCAGCAGGCCGCGTACGATTTGTACAAGGAGTGGACCGGCCCGAAATTTCCGCGCGTGCTGGTGATTGAAATCCAGCACGCCAATCCCTACTACGATGATTCCTACGCGGTGAACTCCGAAAATCTCGGTCCCTACGGCGACGCCATCGTCAAAGAGCTGATTCCCTACGTCGAGAAAAAATATCGCGGCATCGGGCAGGGCTGGGCGCGCTTCATGTACGGCGGCTCGACGGGCGGATGGGAGGCGCTCGGCGCGCAGATTTTCTATCCCGACGAATTCAACGGCTGCTACGCCGCGTGCCCCGACCCCATTGATTTCCGCGCCTACACTGTCGTGGACATCTACAAGGACAAGAACGCGTATTTCGCCGAGGGCCCGTTCAAGAAAGTTCCGCGCCCCGGCCATCGCGATACTCTCGGCCACATTTCCTCGACGCTGGAACAGATGAACCGCCTCGAACTGGTGCTCGGCACGCATTCGCGCAGCGGCGGGCAGTGGGACATCTGGGAAGCGGTCTATTCACCGGTCGGCGCGGACGGCTACCCCAAACGGATCTGGGATAAGCGTACCGGCGCGATTGACCGCGAAGTGGCGAAATTCTGGCAGGAAAACTACGACCTCTCCTACATCCTGCGCCGCGACTGGAACCGCGGGCTCGGAAAGAAACTCGAAGGAAAAATCCATCTCTACGTGGGAGACATGGACAACTATTACCTCAACAACGCCGTGTATCTGGTCGAGGATTTTCTGAAGACGACCAAAGACCCCGCCTACGGCGGGGAAGTGACCTACGGCGACCGCGCCGAGCACTGCTGGAACGGGGACCCCACGCGTCCCAACGCCACCTCGCGCCTGCGCTACCAGCAGATGTTCATTCCCAAAGCCGTCACGCGGATGGAGAAAACCGCGCCGCCGGGCGCGGACCTGAAAAGCTGGCGGTACTGAGGAGAACAAAACAGAAAATAGAAAAGAGAAAATAGAAAATAGGCCGCAAACAAAACTCGCAGCCGAATTTCGAGTTTCCTGTTTTCCATTTTGCGGTTTCACCATGCTTGCTTTCCGCGCAGGGCAGTAGCAGAATTTCAGACAGCGCCCGCATCGCGCGGCGGTTTCTGCGCCGACCAGTCATTTTCGGAGGAACCTTCCATGCTTTCACGAATCATGAAGTGCGCCATTCTACTGCTCGTACTTGTGATTTCTGCGCCGCGAACCGGCTTCGCGCAGCAGGGCAGTCCGGAGTTACTGAAAGCGATTGACCTGCTGGCGCTGGGCAAGGCCGCCGAAGCGATCCCCGTGCTCGAAAAGCTGACCGTGGATGCGCCCAGCGAAGATGCGTATTTCGCGCTGGGCAACGCCTTCGTGCTGGTTGACAAAGCGGACCGCGCGGTGGGCGCGTTCGAAGACGGCGCCGCGAAATTCCCACTGTCCGCGCGCTTGTGGAACGGCGCCGCCGTGGTGTACGAGCGCCGCATGGACGTGGCGCGCGCCATCTCGCTCTACCGCCGCGCGGTGGCCATCGACCCCACCATCGCCTTCACCGGCGGCGGCCGCTATGACCCCGACTTCGACGCCATTTACATTCCCGTGGTGCACGACCATCGCGGCGCGAATGCCTGCCTCGGACGGCTGTACGTCTATCCCGACAAACTTCACTTCGTCGTGTACATCGTGGCCAGCGGCGCCGGCCTCGGCAACGACGATTCCTTCGAAACGCCGTTCAGCAACATTTCCGCCATCGAGGTGGACCGCAAGAAGGGCCAGCAGATGTACGACTATTCGATGCTCACCATGCTCACGAATCAGACTTCGCAGCGGCGCCGCCTCGCGGCCGGCGAAGAAGCCCGCGTGGATTTGAAGTTTACGTTCACGCAGCCCATCAAAGGCTACCGCGGCGGCGCGTGGACCAAAGAAGACATCAAGTTTTTCTTCATCGAGCCGGAGAACGGCGACCGGCTGCTGAAATTCCTGGAATCGAAAGACGTGAAGTCCACGCAGCGCAAAGCCGGGTAAGACCGCCGGCCGCGGGCGCATCGCATCGGCTTTCTCGGAACTGCGCTCCTCCGCGGTTCCCCCGCGGTCCGCTTTTCCATGTTTCGTTCCCGTGATATGCTCCGCCGTCCACATTCCACGTGTTGAAGGAGTACAGAATGTCGCGCACGATTTTGCGGTTCCTGGTTGTTTGTCTGCTGGCGGGAGGATTCTTCTCGCTCGGCGCTGCGGCGCAATCTCCCGCCGTCAACGGCGCCTGGGACTATCGCCTGCTGGCCACCAACAAAACTTCCACGATGCAGAAAGAAATGAACGAGGCCGCGGACGCCGGCTTTCGATTTCAGGGCGTGATGGGCGGCGAGACGTCGTTCGGCGGCTCGGAAGTGGTGGTCATCTTCGCCAAATCCAAGGACGCCGCCGAAAAGCCGCACTTCAAGTACATCCTGCTGGCCACCAACAAGACCTCCACCATGCAGAAGGAAATACAGCAGGCCGGGGACGAAGGCTACGAGTACAAGGGCCAGACCGTGTTTAAGACCGCGTTCGGCGGCCAGGAAGTGGTTTGCATCCTCGAGCGCGACACTTCCATCACGGCCGGCCGCTGGGAATACCGCCTGTTCGCCACCAAGAAAACCTCGACCATGCAAAAAGAGCTGCGGGAGGCGGGCGAGCAGGGATTTTCCTTCGTTGGCGTCACCGTCGCGCAAACCGCTTTCGGCGGCACGGAAGTCGTCAGCATCGTTCGCCGCCCGGCCAAGTAGGAGCTCACCATGACGCTGCTGCGCCGGCCTGTGGCAGCGGCGCACGTTCCTCGTGGATCCAAGGTGAAAATAGAAAAGGCAAAATAGAAAAGAGGCTGCCAATTTAAGTCGGCAAGCCTCTTTTCTATTTTCCATTTTCTCTTTTCTGTTTTCTCAACTGGTTTTTCGAATCTTCACCCAGTGCAGCAGCAGGTTTTTCGGCGCCAGCGATTCCAGCTCGATGGCCGCGAGCCGCCCTTCACTCGTTTGCCGCCAGCGGTACACGCCCGGCTCGCTTTCTTCGTTGACGCGCCCGCGCAGCGGCTCGAGAAATGCGCGCGCTTCTTCAAACGCTGGGCGCTCCTGCGTGCGCGGCCGCGCCAGCGCCTCCACCACGTAGCTTTTCAGCAGCTTCGGCCAGTACACGCGGAAGAGTTGTTCGGAGGCGAAGGCGTCGCTCCAGGCCACTTCGCCGCCGTAGGCCACCACCACGCCGATCACGCGCTCGCCCTTCAGCCCCGCGATTGCTTTCTCAAAGCGCCGCGATACCTCCGCGGCAAACGAGTCCACCGATTTGCCCACGCGCGATTTGTTATAGATCTTGTCGTACGACTCCGACTGCGCTTCGACGGTGACAATCGAGCTAAGGGCCTCGGCTGTAATCACCGGCGGTGCGGCCGGTGCTGCTTTCGCCGCGCCTCCTCCCCCGCCGACGCGTGTCGCTGAAGTGTCTGCCGTGGTCCCGCCGCGCACGGCGGCCCACACTTCGTCCTGCTTCTGGGCCACGGCGGCCTTTTCGCGCACGCTGGGATGCACCATGAATTTCGAGGAATCGAATTGCGCGGAAGCGCCGGTCCAACGGCCGTGTTCCACGCAGAACACGTCCAGTGGAAGCGGATCCGCGCCCGGCGGCACGATGCGGTCTTTGGCGATTACGCGATCCTGCTTTCCGCCGCTGACCACTTCGCCCGCCAGCAGCACCAGCGGACGCTTGCCGCGGTTGACCAACACCAGGCGGTTGACCTGCGGCCCGCTGTCGTAGCGAATGGGCCGGCCATCGCGCGTGCGGCGAATGATGTCGCTGCCGCTCTCGGCGACGACAACATCGCCCGAGGCCAGCGCCTCATCCAGCGTCGCAAAGCCGCTCGTGCTCGCTTCCGCCCGCGACACCACCGGAAAGACCGTCAGGTTCTCGTAGCTCACGCCGCCCAGCAAGCCCCACTCCGGCACGACGGGGCGGCCCGGCGGTCCACTTCTTCCGCCGCCGGTTTTCACCGGATAGAGCACGCGGTCCTGCGCCATGCCCGCGGCGAGCAATCCCGCCGCCAAGGTCATCAGGCACACCACGGCTACCACCCATTGATTTGTGCGTTTCATATTGCCCTCCAGTGCTGTGCTCGACCCGGGGTGGCCCTGCCCGCCCTTTTCTGCATAGATTCCATTTTTGCCGTTCGGGTGGCCTGGCCCTTTTCCTGCCGGGCGCGCTCTGCTGAGGAATGGAATTCGCGCTTTCTCGCGAGTTCCGCCCCTCTCTCTTCGAACGCTCCCGCGCTATTTTCTTGCACGCTTTCTTGCAAAACTGACCCCTGATCCCTTCTTTCCTCTGCGTGCATCGGCGTCCATCTGCGGTTACAATTCCCCCGCGTTTCGGCGGTGCTGCTATGAAACTTCGTCCATCACGCGTACTGACGGTACTGTTGCTCGCGGCTGCATTTGCTTTCGCGCAGGCGCCGCCGCGTCACATCAACCCATTGCGGTTGTGGTCCACGCTCGAAAAACTCTCCGAGTTCGGCCGGCCCGCGGGCGCCGGTTTCGAAGGCGGCGTCACCCGCGTGGGCTTTTCCGAAGAAGACCTTGCCGCGCGCGCCTGGCTGATGCAGCTCATGCGCGACGCCGGGCTGGAAGTCCGCGTGGACCCCGCCGGCAATATTTTTGGACACCGCGCGGGCAGCGAAAAGTTCCCGACCATTCTCTTTGGCTCGCACATTGATTCCGTCCCCCACGGCGGCAATTTCGACGGCGATGTGGGCTCGCTGGGCGCGCTGGAAGTGATGCGCGCGCTCAACGACAAAAAAGTTTCCACGCGCCATCCGCTGGAAATGGTGGTTTGGACGAACGAGGAAGGGCATCACTTCGGCCGCGGCCTGCTGGGCTCGAGCGCCGCCACCGGCTTGCTGCCGGCCGACGTGCTGGCGCGCAAGGACGAGGAAGGGAAGACGCTGGCCGATTGGCTCCGCCGCTACGGCCAGGACCCCGCGCGCCTGGCCGACGCGCGCATCCCTTCCGGCTCGCTCGCCGCTTATCTCGAGCTGCACATCGAGCAGGGCGGCGTGCTCGACGAAAGCAAAATACAGATTGGCGTGGTGCAGGGCATCGTCGGCATCCACTGGTGGACGTGCACCGCCACCGGCTTTGCCAACCACGCCGGCACCACGCCCATGACGCGCCGCCAGGACGCGCTGGCCGCCGCGGCCCGCGCCGCGCTTGCCGTGCGCGAAGAGGTCCGCGCGGATGCCGGCCGCCAGGTGGGCACCGTCGGCTACGTCCGCGTGGAGCCTGGCGCGCGCAATATTATTCCCGGCCGCGTGGAATTTCCCGTGGAGCTGCGCGACCTAGACAAAGAAAAAGTCCTGCGCATTTGGGCGCGCATCGAAAAACGTTTTGCGGAAATTGCCAAGGAAGAAAACGTGAAGCTCGACTGCGTCCCGCTGCAGGCCGACGAGCCCGCGCTGACCGATACCGCGATGCAAGCGGACATCCGCGCGGCCGCCCGCGCTGCCCGGCTCACTTCGCTGGACCTGCCCAGCGGCGCCGGCCACGACGCGCAGCAGATTGCCCATCTCGCACCCATCGGCATGATCTTCGTGCCCAGCCGCGGCGGCATTTCGCATTCGCCGCGCGAATACACTTCGCCCGAAGGCTTCGCCAACGGCGCCGAAGTCCTTTACCGCACCATTTTGTTATTGGATTCCCGGCTGCACGCTAAACCCTGATCCCGGCTATCGCTTCCCCGAGCCCAAATCCTTATTCCCAGCCTCGGCCAATCTCTTCCGCCGCTCTTCCTCTTCCTGCTTCTCGTACTCCGCCATCTCTTCTTCGCTCATGAAGTATTCCTTGCGCGACGCGAACATCGAGGTGCCCCGCCGGTCGAACCGGCTGCGGCGGTCCTTGGCTTTGCGCTTCTCGCTTGCGCTCGAGGGCTGCTTCACCTGGCGGATGGGGTCGGTGATGGCCTGCGACTCCAGCAGCAAATCGCTCACGCGCTCGAGAAAATCGTGCAGGTGGAAGGGCTTCAGCACGTACGGCAGGTGCTCCGCCTCCAGCAGCGGCCTGGCCTCTGGCGCGAGCAGCTCCGGCACCACGAACAGCACGCCCAGGCGCGGCTTGCCCGGCTCGGCCTCGGCCTGCGAAAGATCTTTGAGCGTCTGGAACAGCGGCCCTTGCACGTCCAGCAACGAAACGTTGGCGATCACCAGCTTCCAGTTTCCATTCGACAGCCGCGCCAGCCCTTCGCGCGCCAGCGGCGCCACCGACAGATGCCACCCTTCCGCGTCGAGAACGTGACTCAACGCGGAATGCCCGTCTTTGTCGTCGTCAATAATCAGGATGTTGACACCCGCCATGGACACTCCTTCGCAACGGGCTGGCTGGATACTTGCAGTATACCGGGGTTCCCCCACTGAAGTAGCAGAGAAGTTTTGCGGTTTCGAGAAAGAAAAGCTCGCCCAAAAACGAAGAGGGGCAACACCGCAGGTTGCCCCTCGCACTAACTTTTCAACCCTTTATCCTTTTAACTTTTCTTCAGTAGTCCGCCGCGCCGCTGCTGACCATCTTGTTCGGGTTGAACACCACCTCGAACATCTGCGCGTTAGCGATCTTCTCCTTCGGATTCCGCACCAGCCGCCACTTGAACACCAGCCGGCTGTCCTCGGGCGTCACGGTATCCGCGCCATTGAACGTCCGGGGAAACTTGAAAAAAATCTTGTCCGGAGGAGTGTCTCCTTGCCGCTCCGCCCCCGCGTCGGTGGGCTCAATCTTCATTTTCAGACGCGGCGAATCCAGATACGCCACCTTCTTCAAATCGGCGGGCTCCAGCCGCGCCAGCGCCGCCAGCGTTTTGGGGTCGCCCCACACCACGATCGTGTGGTCTTCGATCGGCGATTCCGTGAACGCCTTGGCCTGGTCCTCGGCCACTTGTAAGCCTTTCAACGTCGCTTTCCGCAGCGCGGCCCGGCGCACGGTTTTCGACGACCACCACACCACCTGCACCCATTCCGCCGCGATCTGCTCCGGCGTGTCGTATCGGTTCACTGTACTGTTGGCCGCCTTCTGTTTGTTCTCGCTGGATTGCGCCACCGTTCGCGTCACCAACTCGCGGCCCCACGGCGATGACTGCAGCACTTTCTTCACGTCGTTCTCGTCCCAGTTCTGGTAGTTCGCGCCCTTCCACGGGTCGTCCGCGGCCGCCAGCAGCGCCACGAGAAAAATTGCCGCCACTCCGAATGCCACCCTTGCTTTCATGGCTTGCCTCCCGATCCAATCGCACCGCTGCTTACGTTTGATTCCCCGACAGCGGGCAACCGTTGCCCGAAGCATGACTCCGCCGCACGGGCTCTGTCAATATGTTTGACTTTTTCGCCTCCCCGCTTCTGGACTGGCTTATCGCGCGCACGCACTTTCTTATTGACAAGGCGAACAAAAAGCGAAATAATGGCTGCGTCCCTCTGGCGAGGCGTGCGATGACCACTACCCCCACTCCCTCCCTGTTCCCCGGCGTTCCGTCCGCCTCGGACGCCGCCGAACGCACCGGCATCGCGCGCCTCGCCGCCTCCTCGCCCTGCGCTCGCTCCAAGAGCGACACGGAATATTTCCTGCTGCCCGTGCGCTCCATTCTCAACCGCTGCGATTCCGGCCGCGTGCCCTTTGCTTGGACGGTCAATCCCTACCGCGGCTGCGAATTCGGATGCCGCTACTGCTACGCCCGCTACACCCACGAGTTTATGGACCTCCCCGGGTCCGACTTCGAAAAAAAGATTTTCGTGAAGCAAAACGCGGCTGCGATTTTTGCCCGCGATGTGACCGAGCACGCTGCATCTTTGACCGCGGAGTCCGTGGCCATCGGCACGGCCACTGACCCTTACCAGCCCGCGGAGCGCGAATTCGGCGTCACGCGCGCGCTGCTCGAGCGGCTCGCCGAACGCAGCGGCATCAGCCTTTCTATCACCACGAAATCGAACCTGATTACCCGCGATCTTGACCTGCTGCGGCGCATCGCCGAAAAAAACGATCTCTCCATCAACATCACCGTCACCACGCTGCGCCCGCGGCTGGCGCGCCTGCTCGAGCCGCGCGCTCCGCGGCCGGACTTGCGGCTCACTGCGTTGCGCACTCTTCGCGAAGCGGGCATTGCGGCGGGCGTCTTCGCCATGCCCGTGCTACCCGGGCTCACCGACCGCGAAGCCGACCTCGACAAACTTTTCCTGGCCGCGCGCGAAGCCGGCGCGCAATGGCTCGGCGCACAGGCGGTCTTCCTGCGCCAGCCGTCGCTCGATGAGTTTGTTTCGTTTCTGGAGGGGAAATTTCCGAAGCTCGCGCGCGACTATCGCCGCTGGTACGCCCGCACCGGCTACGCGCCGGAAAAAATTCGCGCGGAGATTATCGCGCGCGTTCGCGCCCTCCGCCAGAAACACGGCCTGGCCTCGCGCCCCTACGCCCCCGACCGCCTGGCCCGCGCTTCCTCCGTCGACGCGCCGCAACTCTCTCTGCCTCTCGCCGTATAAAAAAAGGGCACGGCCAACCGCGCCATGCCCTCTTTCTCACCACTCAACACTTCATACTTTCTTACTTCATGCTCCCTTCCCGGAAAATCAGCGACCGTGTCAAATAGCCCCGCGACGCGGTCGGGTCATAGTTAGCCCCAAACGCCGCCGCAATCGCATCGCGTTCCTCCTGCGAGCGCTTGGCGCGATCGGCCTGAAATGCAGCGCGCAGCTTGTCGGTCGCGCTCAAGCTGGTCATGGCATACCAGGCAAAGTGCGTAAAGGTATTGGTGGTCTTCACTTCTTCCACGCCCAGCCCGTAGGCCGCGATGGTGGCATCTTTCGCCAGGCCTTCGAACACCGGCTTGTTGTACTTCTCCCATGCCGCGCGGTAGGCCGCGCCCTTGCCGGGGTTGACCTGCACGAAATTGTAGCGGGTGAAGATTTGCATTCCCGCGGTCATCGGCGCGCTGCCCGAGCCGAACACGACGTCCCGCGTGAACCAGTCGCGCGTCTGGCTCGTATCCGCAATGTCGCCGAGCCGTTCCGCCAGACCCTTTTCCGGCACGCGGTTCTTCTTGCGCACCTCTTCGGCGGCTTTGGCTTCGTCCGCCATCACTTTCTGGAACTGCGCCGTCATGGCCGTCTGCACTTTCTCGATGGACGCCCAATCCATGACCGCGTACCAAATGGTGTGCGTGGTGCTGCCGAAAACCCCGCGCACCATGGGCACATCCACGCCCCACGCCAGGACCACGCCTTCTTTCATCAGCTTGTCGCGCACTGGCGCGCCCACCTTGCTCACCAGCTCCATGAAGTCGGCTTCTTTCCCCGGCTTGATGGTGTAGTCCACAAAATGCGTAATCGGCTGCGGCGCCTGTTGTGCCGCCACGCCCGCCGCGCACGCCAGCGCCAGTACCATCGCCGCCAGCATGCGCATGCGGTGCTTCTGACCCACTCGCTTCTTCATTTGTTTCCTCCTGCGGAGAGATTAAGATGCCCCGTGCGACGACAGTGCTCCCGGGAAAAACGACGTGCTGGAATAATTCCAAGGTGATTCGGGAAGGCCTTATGTATCACCGATGGACTGAGCCCGTCAATCGTCTCGTCCCGGCGATGATGGCTCTACTCCGGACTCCTGCTTGCCCATTTCTTTCCGCTAGGGCACGATGATTTTCGGCGCTTCTTTCTGAATTTCCGCGCTGGCCGGATATTGCGCCTGCAAGAAGTCCAGAAACGCCCGCGCTCTCGGCCGCCCGTTGGTGCGGTGCTTTCCCACGCGCCACAGGAATACCAGCAGCAGAAAAATCTCCGCGTCTTTCAAGCTGGGAAATCCGCTGCGCTCCGCTTCCTGTTTTTTCACGTCTTCCAGGAACGCCGCCAGCGCCGCGTAAACCCCGTGCGCCATGGGCCCCTGCGGCGGTTTTTCGTAGTAGATCCCGGAGCCCAGCGTGCGGTAGGCCTCCGCCAGCGAAGTGACCGCCGCGAGCACGTCGCCGTCAGCCAGCGCGGCGTTGTCCCGCGCGAATTTCAGCACCGTGAAGCCGAGGCCCGAAACCACCGGCTGCCGCTCGCGAATCATTGCCGGCGGAATTTCCACGTCGGCAAACAAAATTTCTTCTCTCGCGAATTCCCTGGGGTGTTGCTCTTCGTACCGGCGCGCCTGCACGAGGTGCGGGCAGTCCGCCGGGCAATCAATGGTCACCTCGCGCTCGGTGCCGCAGCACACCGCGCAGATGGACTCGCCCTTCGCCGGGCAAAACCTCTTCGCCTTGCGCTTCTCGCAGATTGGACAGCTCACACGCTCTCCGGCAACACGCGCACCACTGCGTGCTGTTCTGTTCCAGCCATCTCACTTGTGCTTAGAATCGGAATGCCCGGGTCACCAGCGTGACGTCACCCGACTGCACGGGCATCAACCAGTCCGGCCGCGGCTTCACGTCGACCCCGGCGTTCGCCGGCAGCCCCAGGGACCCATCCACCACGCGCAATTTCACGGGCTGCGTTCCGCGCACCTTGAGCATCACTTCGATCCCCTGTTCCGGCGGATTCGAGTAGCGCAGCCGCCAGCCCTGCTCCGGCAGGCGCCGCGCGTTCGCATCCCTGGGGATGGGCTTGCCGTTCACGCTGGCTTCCAGCACTTCCGTTTCGCTCACGTACAGCGTGATCCACGCCGCTTTGCGCGGGCTGATCACCAGCAGCGTCAGCGTGCGCCCTTCGCCTTCGTTTTTTTCCTCGCCGAGCAGCACGTCCACGCCGGGCAGCGGCACGTCCTTGGCGTTGTTTTTCAGATACGACGTGCCCGTGTTGCCCGGGAAAAACTCGTCCAGCGTTTCTCGTGTGGGCTGGTCGGACAGGAATTGCTTTGTCCACTCATCCGGCTTGTCGCTCCCGTTGAACCACACCGCCAGGCCGGTGTCCGCGTTGCGCCCGTAAGCGATTCCGTCCGTCTTGGGATGTTCCGCCGAGTAGCGCGTGGCGGCCATGCCGTAGAAAAACAGGACTACACAGGCAGCGAACGCCGCGGCCGGCAGCAGCCAGCGATGCAAACGCGTCATCAACTCGATCTGCGGAATCAGCGCCCACAGCGCCAGCGTAAGAAACACGCCCATTGCGTGCGTGCCCAGATGCGACAGCCCCAGCGTCACGAACAGTTGCTGCACGGTGGGCGCAAACAGCAGCATGCATGGCAGGGCGCCGATAATCAGCGCCGCGATTTCTTTCCTCCCCGCGCCTTCCTCATCGCCCGTGGAGCGGAACATCGCCACCGCCGCAAGGCTTCCCAGCAGCGGCCACGTGAACAGATAACTCGCTCCGGGCACCGACGCAGCACTCCACAGCGCCAGCAGCGTCCACACCAGAAGTCCGCCCAGCGCGAGTCCCGCCGCTCCCAGCTTGTTGCGCCACAAGCTATACATCGCCGTGTTGAAGGCCACAACAAACGTTGCCAGGCTGAGCATGTAAATGCCGCTGCGGGCTACGTCGCCATCCGGCAGCAGCCCCCCATGCAGGAAATCCGCCTTCCAGCGAAACACCATTCCCATCAGCCCGATCAGCACCGCGCTCAGCACAAGAATTCCCGCGCCCCAGACGACGCCCAGCAAAATCGTGCGTCCCTGTTTCAGTTCGCGCCGCAGCACAAACCCATACAGCCCTGCCGCCACCACGGCCAGCAGTACACCCGTGCCCGTCGAGTAATGCACCAGCATGTTGCCGATCAAATTGAAATAGACCGCGTCGCTGGCGGGATTTTCGGCAAACTCCGCGTCGCCGAGTTGCCGCGCCAGCGACACCATGTACTCCCCGTGATGTTGCAGGCTGCCCGGGTTGAGCTTCGCCGCCGAGTCCTGCGGCGTGTGGTAGGCGTACCAGTCGTCCACGAACGCGAAGTTCATCCCCCGCGCATCGTGTTTCTTGAACACGGTGAAGTCCGTGTCGTTGGGCAGCCGCTTGTAAATCTCGTACGCCAGCGAACTGCCGCGCGGGTGCGGCGTTTTGGCGAACGCGTCCACCAGCCACGCGTTCCCCGCGCTGGTCTCGAACATCAGCGACGCCCCGCTTTTCCCGCGCCCTTCGAAGTTCAGCACCGCGCCGATTTCTTTGGCCCAGGGATGCTCGTCCATGAACGCCGACGCGCCGAGCAATCCGTTTTCTTCGCCGTCGGTGAAGAGAAAAATGACGTCGTTCTTCAGCGCGGGCCCCGCCTTCAGCGCGCGAAGCGTTTCCAGCATCGCGCCTACTGCCGCGCCGTCGTCCCCTGCGCCCGGCGCCGCCGGCACCGAGTCGTAGTGCGACACCAGCGCCAGCGCCTTGCCGCTCTTTTCAGTGCCCGCCAGCCGCGCCGCGACGTTCTCCACCGTCCCCGCCACAACGTACCGCGAGGTCACTCCTGTCACTGTCTGCACTTGCGGCTCTACTCCCAGTTTCTTCAACTCGCTCAGCAAGTACCCGCGCACTTGCAGGTGCGCCTCCGACCCCATGGGATGCGGCGCGGCGGTGATGGCGGTGACGTGCGCCATCGCGCGTTCCGCGGAAAACTCGGACGCGTCCGCGCTCGCCGGCACGGGCGCGGGCGGCCCAGACATCGCGATCGCCGCCCATGCCGCAGCGATCATCACCACGCAGACAATGGTGCCCGCCAGGCTCTTGTGCATGACCGGACTCGGCGCGGGTATTTTGGGAATTTCCAGCGGCCCGGTCTTCTCAAAACTCTCCGGCTCTTTGCTGCTCATCTGGACCCCTTGAAACTGCCCGCAAGGTTACGGTGTCTCGCCCTCCCTTGCAACCGCTTCCTCTTGCCATTCTGAGTCCGTCCCGAGGCTTCGGGACGGGCGTGAATCTCACTTCGCTAAACTCTGCTACTCTGGCACTCGTCTTTTCCCCGGAGGCTCGCATGAAACTCACCATCGCCATCGCGCAAGCCGCTCCCGCCGTACTCGACCTCGCCGCATCCCTCGCCAAAGCCTGCGACTGGATTGCCGAGGCCGGCAAGCGCGGAGCGCAGCTCATCGCTTTCCCGGAGACCTGGCTGCCCGTCTATCCATTCTGGTGCGACGCGGGCACCTTCGGCACGTGGGGCCACGAGCCGTCCAAGCGCCTGCACGCGCGACTCGCGCGCAATTCGCTGGTGATTCCATCTCCGGAAACGGAAAAACTCTGCCGCGCCGCCCGCGACGCGCGCTGCGCTGTGGCGCTGGGCGCCAACGAACGCGACGTCACCGGCTCCCTCTACAACGCGCTGCTATTTATTTCCGCGAAGGGCGAAATTCTCGGCAAGCACAGAAAACTCGTGCCCACCTTCGGCGAGCGCCTTGTGTGGGGCTACGGCGACGCTGCCGGACTCCGCGCGCACGAAATCGCCGGCGCGCGCGTGGGCGGACTGATTTGCTGGGAACACTGGATGCCGCTGGCGCGACACGTCCTGCACGCCGATGGCGAACAGGTCCACGTGGCCGCGTGGCCGCATTGCAGCGAGATGTATCAGCTCTGCTCGCGTCACTACGCCTTCGAGGGCCGCGCCTTCGTGCTCGTCGCCGCAGCGTACATGACCAAGTCCGCGCTGCCTGCTGATTTTGAGCTGCCGGAAAATGTCGTGGGGGCGCCCGACGTGCTGCTCGCCGGAGGCTCCGCGGTCATCGGCCCCGATGGCGCGTACCTTGTCGAACCCGTGCGCGGCCGGGAAGAACTGCTCACCGCGGAGCTCGACCTCGAGCGCATCGCCGAAGAAAAACTCACCCTCGACGTCGCTGGCCACTACTCACGCCCTGATTTATTTGAGGTGCGCTTGAACCGCGAACGACTCTCGCAGGTCCGCGAGCGGTAGCGGCTTTGCTTTGTCACTTTGCAACTCTGCCACTCTGTAACTCTTTAACCTTTAACTTTTGAACAGTTTTGCTCTACGATTCGCCCATGGATCCGCCTTATTCCCTCGACGCCTCCGCCCTCCGCGACACGCGGCTAGCCATGCGTCTTTCGCTCATCTTTGGCGTGCTGATGTTGCTCGGCAAGACCACCGCCTACTTCCTCACGGGTTCCGCCGCCATCCTCTCCGACGCTGCCGAGTCCGTCATTCACGTCGTCGCCGTGGCCTTCGCCGCCTTTTCACTGCGCCTGAGCACGCGCCCGGCCGACCAGCGGTTTCTCTACGGCTACGAACGAATCACATTTTTCTCCGCGGGATTCGAAGGCGCGATGATTGTCCTCGCCGCCATCTTCATCATTTACTCCGCCATTCTGAAGTGGATTCGCGGGCTGGAGATTCAAAACCTCGGCTTCGGCACGCTGGTGGTCCTGGCCGCAGCGCTCGTCAACGCCGCGCTCGGCTGGTATCTGGTACGCACCGGCAAACGCAACCATTCGCTGATCCTCGAAGCCAACGGCAAGCATGTGCTCACCGATTCGTGGACCAGCTTCGGCGTGGTTGGAGGTCTTTCCCTTGTTTTGCTGACGGGTTGGAAGCCGCTCGACCCGCTCTGCGCCATCGCGGTTGCGCTGAACATTCTCTGGTCCGGCGGGCATCTGGTGTGGCGCTCCGCGCAGGGCTTGATGGACTACGCCGATCCCGACACCGGCCACGGCCTGCGCGAAAAACTCGACGCGCTGTGCACCGAACTCGGCCTGCAGTATCACGGCGTGCGCTATCGCACCACCGGCTACCGCATCCTCGTTGAAGTGCACCTGCTCTTTCCCTACGATCTCCCTGTCGGCGAAGCGCACCGCCGCGCCACGCTGCTGGAAGAAAAACTTCCCGCGCTGCTCACGCTCCCCGCCGAGGTCATCACCCACCTCGAATCGCTCGAAGACCACTCCGCCGTCCACCACGACGCCCACTACACCGGCAAGCCGGCGTAGCAATTCGAAAGAAAAAAATAGAAAACAGAAAAGAGAAAATAGGAAATTCAAGGCACCTCCAAGGGCGGTTAGCCGGGAATTGGAGGCTAATTTTCTATTTTCCCTTTTCTGTTTTCGTTTTTTTAGGTTGCAATCACTTTTTTCTGGAAGCGTTTGGCCGCGGCCAGCAGCAGCAGGACGCCCATGATCAGCAGCACCAGCCCGTCGCTCCACAGGTGGGTGATCCCCGCGCCGCGCAGGATGATGCCGCGCGAGATGTTCACGAAGTACGTGCCGGGCACGAAGAAGCTCAGGATGTAGAACGGCAGCGGCATCGTCTCTCGCGGAAAAATGTAGCCGCTGAAGAAAATCGTCGGCAGGATGACCATCATGGACATCTGCATCGCTTCCGGCTGGGTATTGGCGCGGGAGGAAATCAGCAGCCCGATGGACAGGTTCACGAACAGGTACGGCGTGGCCAGCGCGTAGAGCAGCAGCACGTGGCCGGCGATGGGCACCTGGAACACCGTGCGCATGAAGAACAGCAGCGCGGAAAGTCCCATCAGCCCGATCACGAAGTACGGCACCAGTTTTCCCAGGAGCAGGCCCATCGGCCGCACCGGCGTCACGAACAGTTGTTCCAGCGTGCCGCGCTCTTTTTCCCGCACAATGGCCAGCGCCGTCAGAAACGCGGTGAAGAACAGCAGCAGCACGGCCACCAGTCCCGGCAGAAAAAAATTCGGCGAGCGCGAATCCGGGTTGAACAGCAGCTTCGGCCGTATCTCCACGGGAATCGCGTAGCGCGGCGGCAGCGCGCGGCGCAGCGATTCCTCGAAGCCGATGGAGGTGGCCACGTTGATGGCCTGCCCGGCCACCGACGAATCCGACCCGTCAATCAACACCAGCACCTGCGCCGTGCTGCGGTCCAGCAATTGCCGCGAGTAGTCGTAGGGAATCTTGATTCCCACTTTCGCGCGCCCGCCGACAATCGCGTCGTTCAGCGCCGCGTCGGACTGCACAAACTCCCGCACGCGAAAGGTGTCCGAATTGCGCAGCCGGTCGATCAGCTCCCGGCTTTCCTTTTTTCCATTTTCGTCGAAGACGACAGTGTTCACCTGCCGGATGTTCGTGTCGATGCCAAAGCCCAGCACGATCATCTGCAGCGTGGGGATGAACATGGCGAAGAACACGGTCATGAAGTCCCGCCGGATGTGCAGCGTTTCCTTGTACACGATGGACCGGAATCCGCGGAACGGGTTCGCCTGCTTAATTTTTTCCTGGATGGCACTGCCCATGTTTCCCCTCCAATCCATCGGCGCCTACTCCGTGGCCCACTTCCCCGTCTCCTTGTGCTTGTACGTCAACTCGACGAACACATCCTCCAGGCTCGGCTCCAGCTCGCGCACTTCCTTCACGTGGATGCCGTGCGACGCCAGTTCCTGGCGCATCTGCCCCAAATCAAAGCGTTCCTCCACCAGCGCGTGAATCGCCTGGCCAAACACCGTCGCCGTGCGGATGCCGTCCATGGCCCGCGCCAGGCGCAGCGCGCGCGTGATTTCCGGCGCGGTGATTTCCACGCGCTTGGTGCCCGGCGGGCGCACGTCCGGCATGGCTTTCAACTCGTCCGGCGTGCCGTCGGCGATCATTCTGCCGTAATAGATGTAGCCCACATGGCTGCAGCGCTCGGCCTCGTCGATGTAGTGCGTGGTCACAAAAAACGTGACGCCGTGCCCGCTCAGCTCGAAAATCAAGTCCCACAGTTGCCGCCGCGCAACGGGATCGATCCCCGCCGTGGGCTCGTCCAGAAACATCATCTTCGGCTCGTGGAGCATCGCGCAGCCCAGCGCCAGCCGTTGCTTCCACCCGCCGGAAAGTTTTCCGGCCTGGCGATTCACGTATGGCTGGAGCCCGTTCAACTCGATGGTGGCTTCCAGGCGCTGCTTCAGCCGCGCGTTGCGCAGGCCGTAGATGGAGCCGTAGAACGTCATGTTCTCGGAGACGGTCAAATCGTCGTACAACGAAAATTTCTGCGACATGTACCCGATGCGCTCGCGCACTCCTTCCGCGTCCGCGCGTACGTCCAGCCCGTCCACCCACGCCGCGCCGCCGGAAATCGGCAGCAGCCCGGTGAGCATCTTGATCACCGTGGTCTTCCCGCTGCCGTTCGGCCCCAGGAACCCGAACACTTCGCCTTTGTCCACGCGCAGGTCCACGCCGTCCACGGCGACGAATTTTCCGAATCGCCGCACCAGCCCCTGCGCATGGATCGCCGCTCCATCCGCCCCCGCCGCAGTTGCTTCTCCGCGCATTTGTATCTGTTCTTTCACTTGCTCATTTCCTCATCTTATTTTATTGCTAGTCACTAGCCACTAATCACTAGCCACTATTTTCATCTTCACGTCCGCCGCCATCCCTGCTTTCACTTTCCCGCTGGGATCGCTAATCCGCAGCTTCACGCCGAACATCTGGTGCACGCGCTCGGCGCGTGTCTGCACGTTGCGCGGCAGGAACTCCGCCTTCTGGTTGATCTGTTCCACTTCCGCCTGAAATACTTCCTGGGGGAACGAGTCCACGCGCACCTCGGCTTTTTGCCCCACGCGCACCAAACCCATCTGCGTTTCCGGTACGTATATGCGCACGTAGAGCTGGTCGCGTTCGAGCAGCGTGGCAATGGGGATGTTCGGCGCGATCAGGTCGCCCGGCCGCACGTCGAGCACTTCCACCGAGGCCGTCGTCGGCGCCAGCACCTGCCGCTCACGGTACTTGGCCTCGGCATCGCGCAACGCCGCGCGCGCCTGTTCCACGTCCTCCTTGCGGTAGCCGCGCTCGACGAGTTCCCGCTGCGCATCCGCCTGTTTCCATTTTGCTTCCGCCGACGCCACTTGCTCCACGCGGTACCCGCTGGCCAGTTCCGCCAGCCGCTCTTCCGCCGCTTTCAACGCCGCCGCGGCTGATTTGTATGTTCCCTCGGCGTCGTCGCGCTGCTGCTTCGAAAAAATGTCCGCATTGGCCAGATCGCTCACGCGCTTCCACGTCGCCTCCGCGCTCACCGCATTGGCCCGCGCGCGCGCCGCATCGGCTCGCGCCTGCTCGACTTGTTCCGCGCGATAGCCGCGCTTCATTTCGTCGTAGTTCGCCCGGGCCTGCGCCGCCGCCGCGCGCGCCTGCGCAATTTCTTCGGGACGGAACCCGCGTTCCAATTTATCCGCATTGGCCCGCGCGTTCTCCAGCGCCGCCAGCAATTCCTGCTCGTCAAACGCGACCAGCACTTGCCCCGTCTCCACCGTGTCGCCTTCGCGCACTTTCACTTCGATGATGCGCCCGCCGATCTTCGACCCCACGCGGATATTCCGCGCCTCCACGGTGCCCGAGCTCAGCAGCTCCGCTGGCTTCCCGAACGCTCCCATCATGTACGCCGCCAGGCTCACCGCCGCCGCGACAATCACCACCACAATCGCAATCCGTTTCTTCATCGCCCTGCTCCTTCCATCACTCGATGAACGTGTTTGGCCCGAATCCCCGGCCAGACGACCTTGGCGGCCTCCTCGAATCGTCGTCCCAGCGTCCCGGTCTCGTCCAGCGACCACAGCAGCATGGCTCCGAAGTAGGCCTCCTGCATGGTGCGCGCCAGCTCCAGCGGCGGCACGTCGCGTCGGATCTCTCCCCGCCGCTGCCCGAGGCCGAAAAGTTCTGCCAGCAGCTTTCGTCCGCGCTGCGCTTTGCCAAGAAAAACTTCCCGCACCGGCTGGCTCGTCAGCAACGCCGTGATGATGCTCTGCATGATTCTCGGACTGCGCCCGGGCTCCTCCGCCAACAGCCGCGGAAAGGAGGCTAGCGCGTCCGGGACGGTTACTTTTCCCGCGCGCGCCGCCACGAGCGCGCCTTCAATCTTTCCGATTTGAATGTCGCCGAACGCGCCGAACACGTGCTCTTTGGAAGGGAAATAGTTGAAAAAGGTGCCCTTGCCCACGTCGGCCGCTTCCGTGATGTCTTCCACGGTTACCGCGGCGAACCCGCGCGCCGCGAACAGCCCCAGCGCCGCGCGGAAAATCTTATCCCGCGTTTCCGCCCGCCGCCGCTCCCGCCGTCCCGGCTTGGCCTGCCCTTTGCCCATTGCTGACCTCCAGACATACATGACTATTGGTCATATATGGTCAGAAGTCAAGCCTTTTCTTCGCGTGCGGCCTTGGTCGGTTTTCCTCGTGAATTTTTGCGGCTCAATTGAGCCCGGCGGGGTTCTGCTCTCTGTTACTCTGCAACTTCTGCGCTCTTCAACTTTTCTGCTTGCTTCTAACCGCCATTCCTCGCGGGCAAGACATACAGCAGCACCGCCACGTAATGAAAAATGCTCCCCGCCAGCACGAACACGTGCCAGATGGCGTGGTTGTACGGAATCTTATGTGCCGCGAAGAAAAACACGCCCAGCGTATACGCCGCGCCGCCCGCCGCAATCAGCGCGATGCCGCCCGCGGGAATCAGCGTGATCATCGGCTTCCACGCAATCACCACCAGCCAGCCCATGGAGATGTACACCAGCGTGGAGGCGATGGGAAAGCGGTCCACATGAAAAATCTTGAACACGATGCCCAGTGCCGCGAGGCCCCACACCACGCCGAAGAGCGTCCACCCCAGCCCGCCGCGCAAGTTCACCAACGTAAACGGCGTGTAGGTTCCCGCGATCAGTAGATAAATTGCGCCGTGGTCGATGATGCGCAGCACGCGCTTGGCGCGCGGCGACTGGATGGAGTGGTAGAGCGTGGACGCGGCGTACAGAATCACCAGCGTGCTGCCGTAGATCGTGCAGCTCACCACGTGCCACGCCGTGCCGCGCAGCGCCGTCAGGATGATCAGCACCACGAGGCCGGCCAGGCTCAGCCCCAGGCCGACGCCGTGAGTCAAGCTGTTGGCAAACTCTTCCGCAAAGCTCTTCGCTTCCGCGTTACTCTTCATCCCGCTCCGCTCGTCACTCACCGCTCAGCACTCTTTTTACTTCAGCGAACTCGGCTCCGAAAGGTTATTCGGCGACTTGCTGTTGAGCAAGCTCACCAGTGCGCTGGCGGCCGGTGGAACGCCGGCTCTGCCTTCGCGGCAGATTTGCCGCGCGCTGAGTTTCATGCCGTAGACTTGCTTGTTCGCATTGCCGTCTTCCTGCAGGTTGGAGCCTTCCAGCGAAATCCCCGCAAACAGCCCTCGCGCCCGCGAATACGTGAGCACTTCCGCGCGCATCACTTCGTTGGTGGCCGCTTCTGCCGTGCGGCCCTTCGGCCCCGCCGCCGCGGACGCTGTCGCGCCCAGCCGCACCTTGCTCTTCAGGATCGAGTTGGCCCCGCGGTTATTCATCACCAGCAGCACGTAGTCAGTCTCCTGCCCGCCGAGTTGCAAGCCGATGTTGCCGCCGATCAGACGGAACATCGCCGGCGCGCCCCACGCGCCCGTAAAATTCGCTCCGCCGCGGCACACAATCACTCCGCGCCCGTAGTTCCCGCCGATGCCAATGGCGAATTTCTTCGTACCCGGGATCACCAGCACGCATTCCGCTTTGTCGAGCAAGTCCTGCGGGATGTTGTCGGGCACATTCAAGATTTCCTTCAACACTACGCCGCATTCTGCCAGCCGGTCGTTTTCTCGGTCCTGCGCCCCCAGCGGAAGCACTAGCACCGCCAGCATCGCTGCCATTACTGTCGCCATGATTTTCTTCATCGCTGTCTCCTCATTTTCGCCAATGTCCCTGTTGTGAAATTCCCGTTTTCGCCGCGGCTGGGGTACGGCTACTTCTTCGATGCCTGCGCTCAACACTGCGTTGGTTCCGTCCTTCACGATTTCAACTCTTTACCTCTTCCACTTTCTTCTTCGACTATAATCCCGCTCCGGGCATTTTCTCACACCCGAAAGGATCGCGGATGAATCCTTCGCGCCGCCGTGCCATTCTGCTTACCCTGCTTCTTAGCCTGTGGACGCTTGCCCCCGCAGCCCATTCCCAGCGCAAGCCAAAAAAGCCGAAGGTGCGCCCCGACGTCGCCAGATTCACCGCCCGCGCCGACGCCATTCTTGCCGATGCCAAAGCCGCCAAAGGCCACTGGGGCGTGCTGGTGCTCGACGCGGTCACCGGCGAAATTCTCTATTCTCACAACCCCGAAAAATATTTTACCCCGGCGTCCAACACTAAGCTCTACACCACGATTTCCGCGCTCGCGTTGCTCGGCCCCGACTTCCGCTGGCGCACCACGCTCGAATCCCGCGCCGCGCTGGACGCGCACGGCCGCCTGCGCGGCGACGTTGTGCTCGTCGGCCGCGGCGACCCCAATCTCTCCAACCGCAAATTCCCGTTCGACATCAAAGTGGAGCGCGACGGCCCGCCGGAAAAAGTTCTCGCCGAGCTCGCCGACCAGTTCGTGGCCCGCGGCGTCAAGCAAGTCGAAGGCGACATTGTCGCCGACGACAGTTATTTCCCCGCCGAGCGTTACGCCTCCGGTTGGGCCATTGACGACATGACCTTCGGCTACGGCGCGCCCGTTTCCGCGCTCACCGTCAACGACAACACCCTCACCATCGAAATTCGCCCGGGCGACAAGGAAGGCGACTTCGCCTGGTTCGGCGTCGAGCCCTGGGCGGAGTTCTACGAATTCGTCAACGAAGTGCGCACCGCCGCGGCCGGCGCGAGCGCCAGAGTTTCCGCCGACCGCGAGCCCGGCTCACGCCGCGTGGTGCTGCGCGGCTCGATTCTGCTGGGTGCCGAGCCGCGCCGCATCACGCTGGCCGTCGAGGAACCCGCCGAATTCGACGCCGCGCTGCTGAAGCGCCTGCTCGAATCCCGCGGCGTGCGCATCTACGGAAAGGCTCGCGCGCAGCATGAGCCGCAGGCGGCACCCGCCGAAAATCCTGTGGTTCTTGCCGAGCACCTCTCCGTCACGCTCCTCGACGACGTACGCTTGGTCAACAAAATCAGCCAGAACCTTCACGCCGAGCTTCTCCTCCGCGCCATCGGCCGCGAGAAAGGAACTGCTGGGACGACTGACGCCGCGCTCAAAGTCGCGCAGGAATTTTTCAAGTCCATCGGCATCGCCGAAGGTGATGTGGCCATCTACGACGGCTCCGGCCTTTCGCGCCGCAATCTCATCACTCCGCGCGCCACGGTCACGCTGCTCACGTGGGCGGCGAAGCAGTCGTGGGCCGAGCCGTTCATCGCCACGCTTCCCGTCTCCGCACAGGAAGGCGCCACGCTCGCCGAGCGCATGAAGGGCACGCCCGCCGCGGGCCGCATCCACGCCAAGACCGGAACGCTGGGCAACGTCAACGCGCTGTCCGGCTTCGCCGATTCGCTGCACGGCACGCGCGTGGTGTTCTCCATGTTCGGCAACTCCCACAACCTCCGCGGCGCCGAAGCCTCCGCCGTCCACGATTCCCTCTGCATTGCCATGGTCGAAGAGTTCGGCGCTCCTCCTCCTTCCAAAAAGAAGAAGAGGTAAACCGGTATTCGATATATCGAATATCGATTTACGAATATCTTTTTTGTTGCACCCAGCCGCAAATGGAAGTACAAGTCCCCCACTTCGATGTCCGACAGCCAGATCGTCGCCACGGTTTTCGGCAGTTCCCGCCCCAGCGACGGCGATGCCGACTACGCCGAAGCCCGCGAACTGGGCTGGGCGCTGGCCGCCAAGGGTTTCACAGTGTGTTCCGGCGGCTACGGCGGCGTGATGGAAGCCGTCTCCCGCGGCGCCAAGGACGCTGGCGGCCGCACCATGGCCGTCACTGCCGAATTTTTTGGCCGCGAGCCCAATCGCTGGGTGGACGATGTGATTCAGGTGCACACCTGGCAGGAGCGTCTCTTCGCGCTCGTCGAGAGAGGCAACTGTTACGTAATTTGCAAAGGCGGCACGGGCACGCTCGTCGAGTTATCCGTAGTCTGGGAAATGCTCAACAAGGGCGTGATGCCGCGCAAGCCCTGCGTGGCCATCGGCGAATTCTGGCGGCCCATCGTCGAGCGCATCCGCGAAGTCGAGCAGGGGCATCCCTCTCCCTGGGGCGAAAAGGACGAGCGCCTCCTCTACATCGCCGGCAATCCGCAGAAAGCCGTGGAATACCTCCTCCGCGAACTCTGGCGCCTCGACCACGCCAACGACGTCGCCGCCAGCAAATAGCTCAGGGCTTGTCTGCTCGCGCGCCGCTTACGGAGTCTTCGCCGGCATCATCGGCGCCGCCAGCATCCCTTTCGACGAATATTCCACCGGCACGATGCGATAGCGGTACACCATCCCGTGCTCGCCCACTAGGTATCCGCGCTGCGGCGACGGCAGGCTGTACGCCTTGACATAAGCCGGCAAGCGCAGCTGCGTGCTGGCCCAGCGTTTCCCGCCGTCCGTGGTGTACGTCCATTTGCCGTACTGGTCGAACGACCAGCCCACCTGCGCCGCGAACTTCAGCGGGCCTTTGACCGACGCAATCACGCCCCGCCACGTCTTCCCGCCGTCGCTGGTGGCCAGGAATTTATCCGCGCGCGGCAGCACTGCGAATCCGCTGTTCGCGTCGGTAAAGTACAGCCATTGCTCGAAGTGGGATTCGTCCGGGTGTCCCACGTCCGGCACCACCTGCGGCGTCCACGTCATCCCGCCGTCTTCCGTGCGGAAGAGCGCCATGTTCGTGCCCGGGAGCGTCGCCCCGATGGCATAGCCGATCTCCGGCGAGAGAAAGAAAAAGCTCTTTCGACTGCACGCCAGCTTTCGCGACAGTCCTTCCACTTCCGCGTTGACCGCGCAGCCGTCCGCCACCACTTTCCATGTTTTTCCGCCGTCGGTGGTGCGCGCAATGTCGTTGCCTTCTTTCACCAGTTGCACGCCGATCCGCTCCGTCAGAAAAACGAAGTCATAGTAAAAGCCAAAGTGCTCGCCGATCTTGCCGAACTCTTCCCAGTTCTCGGCGTCCGTGGTGCGCAGCAGCTTGCCTCCGCGTTGGTATTTCGTTGCCCAGCCGTGCGTCGCGTCCAGAAAACGAAGGTCGCGAATCGGTTCTTCGCTCCCCGCCGGATCGCCCCCCAGGATCACCGTCCACGTATCTCCGCCGTCGGTCGTCTTGATCAGCGTGCCTTTCGCTCCGGACGCCCAGCCCGTTGTGTCGTTCACGAAATGCACGTCGGTCAGCCCGATATCTTGCTTGAAGTTCACCGGCTCCCAGATCGCTTTGAACTTCGCTTGTTCTCCCGCCGCTTTCGCGGGGGCCTTCGCCGCCCCGGCCTTTTTCGTTTGCGGCCCGGCCATCGCGGCTGAAGCAAACATCAATCCCGCGCCCATCGCACCAAACAAGAGCCCACTCATCCATCCTCGCGGGCCCGAAAGACGAATCTTCATCGCGCACCTCGCTGAAAATTTCAGATGTTCCGTGAATGCAGGCCTCCCGGCCCGCTTCGTGCGTACTTTAGCTCCCCACTCCGCATTGTCAAGCACCGCTCCTTTCGCCACTCCTATACCCAGCCGTGTCGTCATCCGGACGCGCCCTTGTGGGACAGGCTTTCCAGCCTGTCCGGCGCCCGAACTCACAGCCGCGTCATCATCCTTCGTCGTTCTTCCTTCCTTACTTCCTCCTTCTGCTGGATCACTACACCCAAAGCCCAAAACCCTACACCCTCTCTTCTTAGCCTCTGTAGCGTCCTTTTCCCTTTCGCCTTACACTCCTAGCGTGAGCCGCTCCGCCGCCGACGTCCTCGAATTCGACAAGCTGCGCGCCATTCTCCGCCGCTTCACCACCTCTGCCCCCGGACGCCGCGCCGTCGATGCGCTCGCCCCGCACTCTGATCGTTTTGCTCTCGACGCTCATTTCGCTCTTATCCGCGAAGCCATCGCCTGGCTGCGCGCGGGCGGCGAGATGGGTTTCGGCTCGCTCGCTGATCCCGACGCTTGGCTCGCGCGCATGGAAGTTCTCGGCGCGGTGCTTGCCCCGCAAGAATTGCTGGATGCCGCTTCGCTCCTCGACACCGCCGCCTGGCTGCGCACCGCTTTTCACGAAGAGGCCGCCGCCTACGCGCTGCTTGACGCGCGGGCCCGCTCGCTCGCCGATTTTCGTCCGCTGGCCGCGGCCATTCGCCGCGCCATTCTTCCCAATGGCGAAATTGCCGACGACGCCTCTCCGCAGCTCAAAAAAATCCGTCACGCCATCGCCCGCGCCCGCGACGGCGTGCAGAAGCACCTGAAAGCCATTCTTCGCGCGCGCGGCGCCGAGGCCGGCGACGACTACGTGACGCTGCGCAACGACCGCTTCGTCATTCCCGTCCGCGCCGCTGACCGCAAAGCCGTTCCCGGCGTCGTCCACGGCTCGAGCGCCACGGGGCAGACTATTTTTGTCGAGCCGTTCGACACCGTCGAGCTCAACAACCAGCTCGTCCAGCTCGCCGACGATGAGGCCGCGGAAATCCATCGCATCCTCGCAGAGCTCACCGAAAAACTTCAGTCCGAGCGCGGCCCTCTGCGCTTTGCCGCGGATACCATTGCTCTGCTCGATTCTGTTTTCGCTCGCGGACGCTTCGCGCGCGAGTTCAATTGCTGCCTGCCCGCGTTCAGCGACGGCAACGCGCTGCGCCTTGACGCCGCGCGCCATCCCACGCTCGAAGATAAACTGCGCGCCGAAAATCGCGCCATCGTGCCCATGTCCCTCGCGCTCGGCGGCGACGAAACGGTGCTCGTCATCAGCGGCCCCAACACCGGCGGAAAGACTGTTGCGCTGAAGACCGTCGGCCTCGCCGCGCTCTCCGCGCAGTCCGGAATTCCGGTGGCCGCGGAATCCGCCACGCTGCCGCTTTTCGACCGCGTGCTGGTGGACATCGGCGACGAGCAATCCATCGCCGCTGACCTCTCCACGTTTTCCGCGCACATGCTCAACTTGAAAAACATGCTCGCCGCCGCCACGCCGCAGTCGCTCGTCCTCGCCGACGAAATGGGCACCGGCACCGCGCCCGAGGAAGGCTCCGCGCTGGCCGTCGCGCTGCTCGAGGAATTCCGCGCGAAAAAATCGCTCACGCTGGCTACCACGCACCACGACCGCTTGAAGGCCTACGCCTCCACATCGCCCGGCGTGGTCAACGCCGCCGTTGAATTCGATACCGTGAATCTTCGCCCAACCTACCGCCTGCTCGTCGGCGTCCCCGGCGTTTCCAGCGGCATTGACATCGCCCAGCGCCTCGAGCTTCCCGCAAAAATTATCGAGCGCGCCCGCGCGCAGCTCGCTCCCGAAACCCGCGAGGCCGCCGACCTCATCGCTTACTTGCATCGCTCGCGCGACGAGCTCGACGACATCAAGCGCCAGGCCCGCGAACAAATCGACGCACTCGGCGCCGAGCGCGCGCAGCTTCGCACCGAATGGGCCGAACGCCAGCGCCGCCGCATCGGCGAACTCGAGCAGCGCTTCGGCGAAGTCCTCACGAATTACGAACGCGAAATCAAAAAGCTTGTCGGCGACGTGAAGGACCGCCAGCTCCGCGCTCAGCTCGAAAAACAAACCGGAAAGAAAATTGTGCAGGCTCGCGCCGGCGCTCGCGAAGAAACCGACGCCGCTGTGCTGCAAACGCTTTCCGAATCGCAGCAGGACCTCGGCATTTCTCCCGCGGAAGCGCGCCAGCCGGTCGCGCCCGATTTACTCGTCCCCGGCGCGAAGCTGCAAGTCCGCGGCTTCAAACAGCCCGTCATTCTTCGCCAGCTCGACGGCAACTCCGCCGACGTCCAGGCCGGCCCGCTGCGCATGAAAATCCGCCTCGACGACATTGTGAATGTAATCGGCGACGCAGGGGCGACCGGCAGGTCGCCCGGCGGGCTGGCACCTGATGCGGCGCGCTTTAGCCCGGCAAAGCCTGCGGTCCAGGTCCACGCAAAATCCGGCGACGACGACGAAGCCGCCTCCACCGGCGAAATTAACGTCATCGGCTGCACCGTCGAGCAGGCCTCCGAGCTCGTGGACAAATTTCTCGACACCGCCGTGCTCGAGGGCAAGCTTCGCGTGCGCATCATTCACGGCTACGGTTCCGGCGCGCTGCGCCGCGGCTTGCGCGAATTTCTCTCCGACCACCCGCACGTCGAACGCTTCGCCGACGCCGAGCCCGACCACGGCGGCGCCGCCATTACCCTCGTTGATTTGAAAACCTAGGAATGCGAACTTCGCTTCGCTCATGAAAAACCGCGACACACACGCTGCCGTCAACTACCACGAAGCAACGAAGCACTCGTCCGCAAGCGTGCGAAGCAACCGCCACTACCTCGACTTCGAGAATTATCCGCTGCCGTTCAAGGTGTACCCCACGCTCGCGCCGATTCCTCTCCCGCGTGACGCTGCACAAAGCGGCATCGCCGCGCTCTCCGCGATCGCCGACCCAGGTATCTTGGCCGAACTGGAAGTTGTCCCCGATCTCGCCACGCTCGCACAGATCCTTTATTTTTCCGCGGGCGTCACGCGAACGAAGAAGTTTCCTGGTGGAGAAATTTTCTTCCGCGCCGCGTCCTGCACCGGCGCACTCTACGAAATCGAGTTGTATGTCGTCTGCGGCGACCTGCCCGGCCTCGCCGCCGGCGTCTATCATTTCGGCGCTGGTGATTTCGCGCTGCGCCTGCTGCGCGCGGGTGATTTTCGTGGCGCCGTCGTCGCGGCCACTGCAGGCGAATCCGCCATTCAGCATGCTGCGCTGATTCTTGCCTCTACCGGCACCTACTGGCGCAACGCGTGGAAGTATCAGGCGCGCACCTACCGTCACTTCGGCTGGGACAACGGCACTCTGCACGCGAACCTGCTGGCCATGTGCGCCGCGCACCGGCTGCCGGCGCGCGTCGTGAGCGGTTTTGTGGACGACGAGGTGAATCGCCTGCTCGATCTCGATACGCAGCGCGAAGTCGCGCTCACGCTCGTGCCCATTGGCCACGTGGGCGCCGAGCCGCCTGCCCCGCCGGAAATTTCGCCGCTGCACCTTGAGACTGTGCCGCCGTCAAGAAAAGAAGTGGACTATCCCAGCATGCGCGAAATACACGAAGCATCTTCGCTCGTCTCCGCCGAGGAAGTTGCCGCGTGGAGTGGTGGTCCGTCTTCTCGCCGCCACAATGCGCTCCGCAACACGGAAAGGATCTTTCCTCTCGAACCATGCAGCGACGACGAAATTTCCCGCGACACCATCGAGCAGGTCATTCTCCGCCGCGGCTCGTCCAGAAAATTTGCTCGTGAGCCTATCCGCTTCCGCGAATTTTCCACCGTACTCAAACGTTCCACACGCTGCATTTCCGCGGACTTTCTCTCCGCTCCGGAGGAGTTGCTCAACGATCTCTACGTAATCGTCCACGCCGTCGAAGGGCTTGCGCCCGGCGCGTATTTCTTCGACCGCGTGCGCGGTGCGCTGGTGTGCCTGAAGGAAGGGATTTTCCGGGATGCGGCTTACTACCTCGGCTTGGAGCAGGATTTGCCCGCAGACGCTGCCGCAGCAATCTTCTACCTGGCCGATCTCCGCGTCATCCTGGAGCGCTTCGGCAACCGCGGCTATCGTGCCGCGCAGCTGGAGGCCGGCATCCTCGGCGGAAAACTTTATCTCGCCGCGTACGCGCAGCGCCTCGGCGCTACCGGCCTCACTTTTTTCGACGACGATGTGACTGAGTTTTTCTCTCCTCACGCCGCAGACAAATCCGCCATCTTCCTCATGGCCATCGGCCACAGCGCCAAGCGTTTGCTGATCATGCCCAGTTAACGCGCCGCGCCTTTGTAGGACAGGCTAGAATTTGTAGGGGCCGGTCTTCAGACCGGCCCTCCTAACCCCATCGTAGTAGAATCTCCGGTCACGAACATGGCGGAAGCCGGCTCATTTGCGGATCGTGTAAAAACACAGGCTGATATTGTGCGTGTCATTAGCGATTATGTTCGGCTGAAAAAAACCGGCCAGAACTTCACCGGCCTGTGCCCGTTCCACTCCGAAAAAACTCCGTCCTTCGCCGTGCATCCCGTCAAGCAAATTTATCATTGCTTCGGCTGCGGCGTCGGCGGCGACGTGTTCAGCTTCGTCATGGCCATGGACAAGTGCGAATTCCCCGAAGCCGTGCGCACCGTCGCCGAAAAGTGCGGCATCCCCATTCCCAAGCCGCGCGCGCGCACGCCCGAGGAGGCGCAGGCCAATCGCCAGCGCACCACGCTCGTCGAGATGCACAAGGAAGCCGCCGCGTTTTTCGCGCGCCAGTTGAACGATTCTCCCGAAGGCAAGATCGCCCGCGCCTATCTCGAAGATCGCGGCCTGGACGCCGCCGCGCTTGCGCGTTTCTCTCTCGGCTACGCGCCCAGCTCCGGCGACGCGCTGCTCCGCTCGCTCAAGCAGAAATTTCCCGAGAAGCTCATCGACTCCTCCGGCCTTGTCAGCAAAGACCAGTCCGGGCGTCTCTTCGACCGTTTTCGCCGCCGCATCATGTTTCCCATCGCCAACGAAAGCGGAAAAATCATCGCCTTCGGCGGCCGCGCGCTCGGTGACGACCTGCCCAAATATCTCAACTCGCCCGAATCGCCCATTTATTCCAAAAGCGGCGTCCTCTATCACCTCGATAAAGCGAAAGACGAAATTCGCAAGCGCGATTTTGCCGTGCTCGTCGAAGGCTACATGGACGTCATCGGCGTGGCCCGCGCCGGCGTCGGCAACGTCGTGGCTTCCTGCGGCACCAGCCTCACCGAGCCGCAGGTCAAATTGCTCGCGCGCTTTTCCCGCCGCGTTGTCGTTAACTACGATCCCGACCTGGCCGGGCAGGCCGCCACCGAGCGCTCGCTGAATCTTCTTCTCGAGCAGCAGTTCGACGTCCGCGTCCTGGCGCTTTCCGGCGGCGCCGACCCCGACAAATTCATCCGCGAGCACGGCGCCGGCGAATACCAAAAACTTCTCGACGCCTCTCCCGCATTCGTGGATTACCTCATCGGCCGCGCGCGTTCGATGGACCTTTCTTCCGCTGAGGGCAAGCTGAAAGCGGTGAACTATCTGATGCCTTACGTGCAGCGCGTTCCCAACCGCCTCATCCGCTCCGAGTGGGCCACGCGCATCGCCTCGCAGTTGCGCATCGAGGAGCCCGTGCTGCGCGAAGCCTTCCGCAAAGCCGCTGCCGAGCGCAAGAGCGAAGTGAAAGCCAAGCCCGAATTCATCTCCGCCGGCCCCAAGCCCGCCGAGCGCCGCTTGCTGCGCATGTTGATTGACGCCGAAGGCTTCCGCGAAACGCTCACCAAGGAAATCCGCACCGCTTCGCTGCACGCCGGGCTCGAGACCGAAAAAATCTTCGACGCGCTGCTCGCCGCCAACGAATCCGGCGCGCGCCCCGACGCCGCCGAGCTTTCCAAATCCCTTTCCGAAAAAGATCGCCGCCTGCTCTTCGAAGTCGCCTTCGAGCCGGCCATGGACTCCTCCTGGGAGGAAGCCGAAAGCTGTCTCGCCGTGCTTCGCCGCCGCCACGTCGAGACGGAACTCTTCACCGTGCAGCAGCGCATCGAAGCCAATCCGCCCGCCGCGGAAATGCGCACCCTCCTCGCCCGCAAATCCGAGCTCCGCCGCCTGCTCTCCTCCCTGCAGCCCTGATCGCGGCCAAAGGGCGCCTTCATGGATTTTCGGTTCTCTAGGACTGCCGCAATGCTCCTAGGGTTTGCACTGTCCACGGTTTGCTGGCTTCGCCAAAGTACACCGAAACATGCGGGAACGGAATTTCGATTCCCTTGGCGTCGAATTCGTTTTTGATTCGGCGGCGCAACTCGCGCCCCACCACCCACTGCTTGATGGGCACCGTTTTGATGCGCGCCTTGATCACCACCGCGGAATCTGCGAAGGCGTCCACTCCCAGGATTTCCAGCCGCTCGAGGATGAGCTCCGCATATTCGGGGGCTGCGCGCAATTCGTCGGCCACCTGTTGCAACACGCGCATGACGCGGTCCACGTCTTCCTTGTAGGCCACGCCCAGGTCGATCAGGTAGTAGGAAAAATCCTTCGTCATGTTGGAGAGTTCTTGGATCGCACCGCTGGGAATCACGTGCACGGTGCCATCCAGGTCGCGAAGCACGACGGTGCGCAGCCGGATGGCCTCCACCAGTCCGCCTTTTCCGTTAATCTTGGCGACGTCGCCCACGCGCACCTGGTTTTCAACGATGAGAAAGACTCCGGAAATCACGTCGCGGACCAGATGCTGCCCGCCGAAGCCCACCGCCAGTCCCACGATGCCGGCGCCCGTCAGGATCGGAGTGATGTCCATGCCCAGTTGCCGTAAGCTGATCAGCATCGCCACGGCCACCACCACGGCGGTAATCGTGCGCCGGATCATCCGCACGATGGTCTCCGTGCGCTTCCGGCGTTCCGCAATTTCCGTGAGCGAGCCTTCCTGCGCCACCAGCATCGCTGGAAGCTGTTGTGCCAGCAAGCGCAGTGTCCGCGTGATGACGTAGGCCGCCAGCAGGACAATCAAAATGTGCATGGCGGGCCCCAGCAGCCATCCCGTCACTTCGTCCCAGGTGAGCTGAGAAATCGCGCTGAACCCGGCGCCGCGCAGCACGATAAACCCGGCGGCGAGGGCGCCAATGGCTTCCACGCTTCGCCGCAAGAATCGCGTCAGCTGCCGCGCCCAGGCTTCAATTTCGTCGAAGTGTTCGCGGTCTTTTTGCTCCATGCGGGTCGCAATGTTCCGCACCGCCCGCGTGCTCAACCACAGCACCAGCCACAGAAGCGCCAGCACGCTTGTCGCTGTAAACAGTGATGGAAGTAAGTTTTCAATTGTTGTCTGCATGAGCATCTCGCCTCCATTCTTTCTTTGATTTCTTCATCTTAACGGCCAGCGAATGGTAGGACAACCCGGCCGCAGGTTTTCTTTTCGTGCGCCGATTCCTGCATCGCCGACTGCTCTTCTCCTTGCAAACCGAACGGCTCGGCGCTCTCGCTCTTCCGCGTCGTCCTGAGTCCGCCGCTGGTTCGGAGCGTAGCCGGAAGGCAGGTGGACGAAGCTCTTCTCCTTTCGCCTGCTGCGTTCTAATTGCTGAATTCTGTCTTCCGATTTCCGGCTTTTGATCCCGGACCCCTGTTTAATCGAACCTTTTCCTTGCTTTTCTGCGTCTAATTGATGTAACTTGTTGAGGTTTCGGAGGAAACGGTCTACACAGGCTATGCATCTGATAAGATGTGTAGTTCTGGCGGACAGGGACGCTGGCGGCGAGCGAATAGTACCCTCAACGGTAGGATTCCAAGATCTCTTTCGCCTTATCTACAAACGCGGGCGCAATTCTGCGCCGTGGGTTGAACCGGTCTCGATGGGCCGGCATGAGGAATCGTTTCGCCGTTTGATTCGCACGTCCCGGCCGTTTCCGGCGCGTCTGTAATTTTTCCGGGAGGCTGCGTTGGCTCTGGCCATTGAAGAAAAATACGATCAGGTACGCCAGCTCATTGCCATGGGCAAGGAGCGCGGCTACCTGCTTTACGACGAGGTGAACGACCTCCTCCCCGCCGAAGTCCATTCCTCTGAGGAAATCGACGACCTGCTCTCCACCTTTGAGCGCTACGGCATCGAGGTCTACGAGGACATCAACGCCGTCAAGGCCGCCCGCGCTGCCGCCGAAGCCGCCGACCATCCCGAGGAAACCGCCGCAGAGGGCCGCGAGCCCGCCGAAGAGCCCGAGTTGGACCTCACCCCCGGCGCGCTCGAAAAAACCAACGACCCCGTGCGCATGTATCTCCGCGAGATGGGCACCGTGCCGCTGCTCACCCGCGAAGGCGAAGTAGCCATCGCCAAGCGCATCGAGCGCGGCCTGCTCGTCGTTCTGAAAACCATTTCCCGCTCGCCGGTAATCATGAAGGAGCTCATCGAAGTCGGCGAACAGCTCCGCCAGGGCGAGCGCTCCATCAAGGAGATCGTCCAGTTCGACGACGAAGAGCTCACCGAAGAAAAAATCGAAAAGAAGACCAAGCAGACCCTGCGCACCATCGACACCATCGCCAGGGGCTATCTGCTCGCTCTCAAGCAGGCCGAAAAGCTCGACCGCATTCCCAAATCAAAAAAGCGCCAGTGGGTGCGCGCCAAGTGGGATGTGTCCCGCACGCGCATCGGCATTTCCCTTATCATCCGCTCGATTGAGTTCAACCTCTTCGAGAAAAAGCGCCTCATCGAGAAAATGCGCCAGACCGTCGAGCGCCTGCACGCGCTGGAGCGCGAGACCGGCCGCCTCGAGCGCCGCGCCGACGCCTCCAAGGGCGAAAACGCCGCCGAGGCCCGCAAGGAACTCCGCGGCCGCCGCCTCGAGCTGCGCGAAATCGAGACCACTTCGGAGACCGGACTCCCCGAGCTCAAGCGCACGTTGCAGACCGTCATCCGCGGCGAAATCGAAGCCGAGCGCGCCAAAAAAGAATTGATCGAGGCCAACCTCCGCCTCGTCGTGTCCATCGCCAAGAAATATACCAACCGCGGCTTGCAGTTCCTCGACCTCATCCAGGAAGGCAACATCGGTCTGATGAAAGCCGTGGACAAATTCGAATGGCGCCGCGGCTACAAGTTCTCCACCTACGCCACCTGGTGGATTCGCCAGGCCATCACCCGCGCCATCGCCGACCAGGCCCGCACCATCCGCATCCCGGTGCACATGATCGAGACGATCAACAAGCTCATCCGCACGTCGCGCCAGTTGGTGCAGGAGCTGGGCCGCGAACCCACCTCGGAAGAAATCGCCAAGCGCATGGACATCCCCGTGTCCAAGGTGCGCAAGATTCTGAAAATTGCGCAGGAGCCGATTTCGCTCGAAACGCCCATCGGCGAAGAGGAAGATTCGCATCTGGGCGACTTTATCGAGGACAAGGCTGTCGTTTCGCCCTCGGAAGCGGTCATCAATTTGAATTTGAAGGAACAGACGTCTTCCGTGCTGAAGACGCTCACCCCGCGCGAAGAAAAAGTCATCAAGATGCGCTTCGGCCTCGACGACGGCTCCGAGCACACGCTGGAAGAAGTCGGCCAGTCGTTTGCCGTCACTCGCGAGCGTATCCGCCAGATCGAAGCCAAAGCCCTGCGCAAGCTTCGACATCCTTCGCGCTCGCGCAAACTCCGCGCCTTCCTCGAAGGCCCCACCCGCGAATACTTTTAAAAGCAGGTTTCAGGTGCCAGGAATCAGGTATCAGGTTCTTCGAGGCAGTCGATAGATCGTCAGTCTTCGGAGCGCGGCGCTTCAGCGCCGCCTTGATTTTCGCCGCCATTTGGAGGGCGAACTGCCGCTCGCCTCCAAAACAAAAAGGCCGGCGATTTCCACCGGCCCTCCCGATACTCCGCTGAGTCGCTGTCTTCTTCTTTACCCTGACAGCTGATTCCTGATCTCTGAAACCTTTTAACTACTTCACTCCCAGCAACTCCACCTCGAAAACCAGCGTCGAATTCGGCGGGATGGCGCCGGGATAGCCGCGCTCGCCGTAGGCCAGCGATGGAGGAATCTCCAACTTGCGCTTGCCGCCGATTTTCATTCCTGCCACGCCTTCGTCCCATCCTTTGATGACCTGCCCGGCGCCCAGCGTAAACTCCAACGGCTGCTTGCCCACCGAACTGTCGAACACTTTCCCGTCCGTGAAGCGGCCGGTGTAGTGCACGCGCACCGTTTGTCCCTTCGCCGCTTCCGTTCCGGTGCCCACTTTCAAATCCCAGTATTTCAACCCGCTCGCCGTGGTCACCGGAGCCGGCATGGTTTTCGCCGCCGCCGGCGCTTTCGTTGCTGATGGTGGAGCCGCTTTGGTCGCCGCTTTCGGCGCCGGTGCCTTTTTCTCCGCCGCTTTTTCCTGCGCCTTCACCGCCACGAACGCGATGACCGCTCCAATGATGACTACAAGAATTCGTCTGATCACAAGCCCTCCTCTTTCGCCCAAAATTCTACCACGCCCCTCCGCGCATTTGTCATCCTGAGGCCCGCATTCTGTGCGGGCGGAAGGATCTCTCTGAAACTCTGCCACCCTGAAACTCGGTCACTCTTTAACTTTCTTGCTCATCGTCTCGTTGAACTCCTCCGACCTCCCCCTGGGAATGCTCAGCGTCACCCATTTGTCCCCGGCCAGGTGTTTCGCCAGAAACACGATCTGCCCCACGTGTTGCGCGTAATGCGTCAACTGCCGGTTGATGGCCTGTAGCACGGTGTGTGTCTCGCCGCGGATGAGCACCGGCCGCAATAATTCGTCGCCGCTCAGCGGCTCGACTGCCGCGAACACCCGCCGCCACCCATCCTCCCACCGCTCCAGCAGCGCCGCTTTGGTGTCCGCCGTGTCCAGCTCGAATTCCGTGTCCCGCTGCCGGTCGGGCTTTTCGCCGTCGCTGGTCAAGAAATTCGTCCACCGCGAACGCATGTTCCCGGCCAGGTGTTTCATAATCACCGCCAGGCTGTTGGACTCCGCATCAATCTCGCGGAAGAGTTGCGCCTCGCTCACCTGCGCCAGCGCTCGCTCCGCCATCGTCTTCATCTTGCGAAACTCCTTCACCGCATCGTGCAGGTAATGCTCCCCGGCCGTCATTTCTCGCTCCTCCGCATTTGTAGGACAGGCTTTATAGCCTGTCCAGCACGCAATCCAGCAGTTACCTTTGTAGGGGCGCTGCTTGCTGCGCCCGCTTGTAGCGCCGGGCTTTAGCCCGGCATCCTTCGCTTGCTAGGAGATTTTAGTCGGAACATCCGCGTCGAGAATAAATAGTCCTCCCCACTTTCGTCGACGACACGAATAAATTGATACTCGCTCGCTTCTTCGTCCGGCAGAATCCTATACAGCTTCCCACGCTCCAGCGACACCTCAAATCCGAGGTTGTCCAAGCAAATCACAAATCGTGTTTTGATCGATCTTCGTCGTTTTCGCATCAGCGTTTCGCCGCAAACCTCTCCAAACACGTCGGGCACAAACACCCCTTGTACCGCTCCTTCAAATTCGCGCGCATCTCCTCGCTCAACTTCACCTCGCTGCACCAGCATCCGGCCAGCGTTGCCCCGCACACAAACTTCTCTCCGCACGCCGCGCACGTTTCTGTGACGCCCTGCTGCGAAGAAAATATCCTGAGCAGCTTTTTAACTCCGTCATTCACTCCGAATCTCCGTGCCTTTGTGGCTTCTTTTGGTTTTGGCTTTCACCTACAACCTTATTTCTGCGGCTGCGCCTTCGACCAATCCACGCTCACGCCGTACTGATACACCAATTGCGCTCCGCGGTCCGCGCCTACGGTCATCAATCCCGCCAACACTATCAAGCCCAGTAAGAAAATCTTCCGCATCCCGGCGGAAAAACTGTTGCGCTTGAAAAACGCCACTCCGCACAGCCCCACCGCCACGCTCATGGTGGTGTACATCAGCGTCTCGTGAATCTCGAACGCCTCATGCGCCGGGCCGGCTTCCGGCACCGACGCTTCCGCCAGCAGCCCGGTCCCTGCCGCCGCCAGCCCGCACAGCGTTCCCAGGTAGAGCAGCCGCGCTGCCGTCTTGTGCCAGTCTTCGCTCGAACGCAGCACCGCCAGCGCCTCAAAAATCAGCGCGCCCACCCACAGCGCAATGGGAAAATGTACAAACAGCGGATGCCAGTTCAGCATCCCTCGCAATCCCGGCAGGATTTCTTCCATTCTCCCCTCCCTTAAGGTCTGCCTCGCGTCCGTCGCACTCGTTTCGTTCTTTGCTTCAATCCGCGGTTTCCACCACCGGATGAGGAGTGAACTTGTATCCCTCCGACCGCGTCACAAACGCTGCGGCGGTCACGTCGCCCACCACATTCAGTGTCGTGCGGCACATATCCAGCAGCCGGTCCACTCCCAGGATGATGGCGATGCCTTCCCCCGGCACGCCCACCGCCGTCAAAACGAGGATCAGCAGCGGAATGGACCCGCCCGGTACGCCCGCCGCGCCCACTGCCGTGATGACGCTCATCAGCACCACGATGCCCTGCGCCCCCAGCGTCAGCGGGATGCCGAAGACCTGCGCGATGAACAGCACCGTCACTCCCTCAAACAGCGCCGTCCCGTTCATATTCATTGTCGCGCCCAGCGGCAGCACAAATCCGCAGATGCTTTTCGGCACGCCCAGCTCCGTCTCCGCCACCCGCAGCGACGTCGGCAGCGTCGCGCTGGAAGAACTTGTCGAAAACGCCGTGATGATGATCACCCGGATGCGGCGGAAAAAATCCACCGGGTTGAGCCGCGCCATCATCCGCACCAGCAGCGGGTACACCACGAACATTTGGATCGCCAGCCCCAGCAACACCGTCACCACGTATAAGCCAAGCTTCATCAGCAGGTCGTAGCCGAACCGCGCCGTCACGCTGAAGATCAGCGCAAACACCCCGTATGGGGCCAGCTTCATCACCACATCGATGATCGCCGTCACCACATCACCCAGTGCCTCCAGCACCCGCAGCATCGGCGCCGCTCGCCCCGCCGGGATCAGCGCCAGCCCGATCCCAAACATCAGCGAGAAGAAGATCACCGCCAGCATGTCGAATTCCACCATCGCCTTCAGCGGGTTCCGCGGCACCAGGTTGATCAGCAGGGAAATGTCGAATTTCAATCCCGCCGCCAGCTGTTGCCCTTGCGCCGCCTGCGCGGAATACGTCTGCAGCAGTTTCTCCCGGGTTTCCAGCGGCAGGCCGTCGCCCGGACGGATCACGTTGACGAAGAACAGCCCGATCACCACGGCCACCGCCGTGGTGAAGAGGAAGTAGGCCATCGTCTTCGCGCCCACGCGGCCCAGCTTGCGCAGATCTCCCAGTCCGGCCACGCCCAGCGCCAGGGACGCAAACACCAGCGGCAGCACCACCATGATCAGGCACCGCAGCCACATCTGCCCCGCCGGGTCGGTCACCCGCGTCACCAGCCACTCGAGCCACGCCTGCCCCCGGAACAATGCGTGGGCCGTCACTCCCAGCGCGGCGCCGCCCACCAACCCGATGAAGATTCTCGTCGCCAGCGGCATCCTCCGCTTCTCATTCGAGGTCACGAATTTCCCCCTTTCGATCCATCTTGGCCCGCTGCATTATCTTCGATTCCCGGGCGGCGGATGAAAAATCCCGCTTTCCCTGAATCCTAAATCCTGATTCCTCTCCCCGCTCCCTACACCCTGACTCCTATTCCCTGATCCCTTCTTTCATCCCCACCGCTCTCGCCCCAGCGATCACCGCTACTCCATAAAGCATCCCCAGCACCGCAAACGCAATCGGCAAGCTGGCGTGCTGCGCCAGCGTCCCCAGCGAGAAACTCATCACCACCTGCATCACTGTGGCGATTACGGAAAACGCCGACTGCGTCCTGCCCATCAGCCGCCGCGGCACGGTAGTCATGATGGACGACTGCGTCAGCACGCCGCCCAGCGCGCGGCATCCGCCGAACAGCGCGTGCATGGCCACCGCCACCCACAGCCAGCGCGCGTACGGAAACAGCGCGTGCCCCACCGCCAGAATTCCCAGCGACACCACCAGCACCTTCGCCGGAGGAAATCTCTGCACCAGAATTCCCGTGGTCAGCCCGCCCACCACCGCGCCAAACGCCCAGCCTGCCTCCATGAACCCGAATCCCACCGGCCCCGCGTGCAGGATGCTCATGGAGAGCGCCGCCACCAGCACGTTCGAGCTCAGCACGCCGGCCATCATGCACGCGTAGGTGAGTCCCAGCGCAAACACGCGCGGCTGCCCGCGCAGGTATTGCAGGCCTTCTTTCAAGTCGTGGAAAAATCCCCGTGCCGCTTCCGGCTCCGCCGTCATCAACAGCGCTTCTTCGCCCGTACTCGGCGGCCACGCCGCTTCTTCCGTCTCTTCCGTCGGACGCCACTCCTTCTCCTCGGTTTCTTCCGCGTGATGCGGCGCCCGGTATCCTTTGCGTAGGTTCGCCAGCAGCAGCGCCGACACCAGGTAGGTCAACCCATCAATCGTCAGGATCCCGCCCAGGTGGATTTGCCGGTACACAAACCCCACCAGCGCGCCCGCGGACATCATCCCGCCCTGCACCGCGATGAGCACCGCTGCATTGGCCCCCACCAGCTCCTTGCGCCCGATCACTTCCTGCAGCAACGCGTGCGTCGTGCTCCAGTAAATCGAAAACCCCGCGCCCAGCAGCAGCACCATGGCGTAGATGTGCCACACTTCCGCGCGCCCGAAAATCAGCAGCGCCGCTGTCGCCAGCACCACGCCCCCGCGCAGTAGGTCCAGCGCGATGGTCAGGTAACGCCGGTCCACGCGGTCAATCAGTACGCCGCCGAACGGCGGCACCACCAGCCCGGGCAGCGTCACAAACACCGTGATCAGGCTCGCCGCCATCGTGGACTGCGTGCGGTCCAGCACGTACCACGTGGTCCCCGCAAAGTTCATCCCCGTCCCGAACAGCGACACGAACATCGCCGCAAACAAATAGGGAAACCCCGGCTTCCCGAACAGCCGCCCCCAATCCACCCCGTGTTTTTGCCCGATCTCCATCCGTCTTTGTGGGACAGGCTAGCAGCCTGTCCGGCATATCTTTTCCTTGCCCCGCGATTGTACTTTTATTCCGCTTTCCCCGCGCCTCCTTCTTGCTTGCCCCTGTGCCCTTTGTGAATCTCTTTGTCTGTGCCTTTATGTTTTGTTTTTCCACCATCTGCGATACTCTGCGTTCATCTGCGGATAAGTCTGTTCTCGCTTTGCCACGGAGGCTGCCATGAAGAAGTGGTCGCTCATCATCCTCGGAATTCTCGTCGGCTTGGTCGCTTTCATGTACGTCGTCGGCGCCCTGCTTCCCCGCGAACACGTCGCCACGCGCTCCGCGCATTTCAATCAGCCGCCCGACAAAATCTGGCAGGCCATCACCGACTACAAGCAGTTCACCGCCTGGCGCCCCGACCTGAAGTCGGTCGACCCGCTCCCCAACAAGAACGGCTTGCCGCAGTGGAAGGAGACTTGGTCCAACGGCACGGTCATGCCGCTGGAGACCACGGAATTCGTGCCGCCCGTGCGCATGGTCACGCGCATCACCGACCCCGCTCTCCCCTTCGGCGGCACGTGGACCTACGTGTTAACTTCCGACGGCTCCAGCAGCACGTTGCGCATCTGGGAGAATGGCTACGTTAACCCGCCGCTCTTCCGTTTTCTTTCCCGCTACGTCTTTGGCCACACCTCGACCATGGACGACTACCTGCGCTCCCTCGGCAAAAAATTCCACGAAGACGTCACGCCCCAGCCCTAGCTGCCTCGCCGCCTGCTGTCATCCTGAGCGCAGCGAAGGATCTTTTATCCTTCCTGCTTCCTTCCTCACTTCCTCTTTCCTCCTTCCTCATTTCCGTGCCTTAAACCCAACCCCCTACACCCTTTCCTTTCCGTCAGTGGCCACTCTGCTAAAATTCTCTCGTGCCTCTCCTCGACGTCCATCACCTCACTGTCGACCTTCCCACGCCGTCCGGCTGGGTCCGCCCGGTCGCCGACGTTTCTTTCTCTCTCGACTCCGGCGCCACGCTCGGCCTGGTCGGCGAATCCGGCTCCGGCAAGACCATGCTCGCGCTTTCGCTTCTCGGCCTGCTTCCTCCCTCCGCCCGCCGCGCGGGTTCCGCCGAATTTCGAGTATCGAATATCGAATCTCCTTCCGCGAATAACACTCTCGACTTGCTCACGCTCCCCGAAAATCATTTGCGCCGCCTCCGCGGTTCCGCGCTCTCCATGATTTTCCAGGAGCCCATGACCGCGCTGAATCCCGTGCTGCGCATCGGCGCGCAGATCGAAGAAGCCATCGCCGTTCACAATCCCTCGCTTTCGCGCGACGACGTCCGCCGCCGCGCGCTTGCCGTGCTCGAGCAGGCCGCCGTACCCGACCCCGCCGCTCGCGCCGCGCAATTCCCGCATCAACTTTCCGGAGGCCTTCGCCAGCGCGCGCTGATTGCCATGGCACTTTCCTGCGGCCCGCGACTGCTCATCGCCGACGAGCCCACCACCGCCCTCGACGTCACCATCCAGAAACAAATCCTCGACCTGCTGAAAACTCTGCGCGCACAGCTCGGCCTCACCATGCTCTTCATCACTCACGACCTCGCCGTTGTTTCCCAGGTCGCCGAAAGCGTTGCCGTCATGTACGCCGGACGCATCGTCGAGGAAGGCCCTACCGCAGAAATTCTCCGCCGCCCGCGCCATCCTTACACTGAGGGCCTTCTCCGCGCCGCGCCCTCGCTCGACAAAAAAGTTTTGCAGCCCATTCCCGGCAGCGTGCCGCAACTCGACGCGCTCCCTCCCGGCTGCGCCTTCGAGCCCCGCTGCCCCCTCCGCCTCCCCGAATGTTCTGTCGCCCTCCCCGATCTCCGCGCCGTCTCGCCCACCCATCGCGCCCGCTGCATCCTCATCAAATCCGAAAATGGAAATTAGAAAATAGAAAATAGGAACGTGCTCCAGTCGAGCGAAGTGCCCGGTTCATTTTCGCGGCCCATTTTCCATTTTCTCTTTTCTATTTTCGCTTTTTTTCTCACTCTACCCTCACAGCCTCCTTGGCGTATGATTCCCGCATGAGCAGCCCCGACCAGCGCGACCTTGTCCGCGCACGTTTCACGCGCACCGCCGAGCAGTTCGCCAGCTTCTCTCTGTCCACGCGCGCCGCGGAAGCCGCTCACCTCGTCGCGCTCGCCGCCCCGCGCGGTAACGAGCTGGCGCTCGACCTCGCCTGCGGCCCAGGCACATTCACTCGCGCCTTCGCCCCGCGCGTCCAGTTCATTCACGGACTCGACATCACGCCCGCTTTGCTCGAACAGGCCCGCGCCGCCGCCGCAAAAGAAAATCTCGCCAACTGCATCTTCGAATGCGGCGACGCCTACTCGCTTCCTTACACCGCCGCAAAATTCGATCTCGCCTCTTGCGCGTACGCGCTGCATCACATGGAAAATCCCGCGGCGGCGATGAAGGAGCTTGCCCGCATCGTGCGTCCCGGCGCCCGCCTGGCGCTCGTGGATATTTTTATTCCGGACGGCTGCGATCCCGCCGTTGCCAACGCCATCGAGCGCGCTCGCGACGCCTCGCACTGCTCCTCGCTTCTCCGCGAAGAATTGCTCGCGCTCTGCGAAGCTGCCGGCTTCCGCGTCACCGCGGGCGAAACCGCTACGCGCCCTCGCTCCTTCAACGACTGGATGCACATTGCCGGCTGGCGCGCCGGCGACCCCGCGTACGCCGCCACGCGCCGCCTCATGGAAGCCGACGCCTCCGCCGACCGCTCCGGCTTCCGCCCTCGCCCCGCCACCGCATCCGCGGCCGACTTTGAGTTCATCCAACCGTCTCTATTCGTAGTCGCCGAAAAATGAACCAGCCGCCTCTGCTCGAAGCAAAGAACCTGCGCAAAACCTTTCCCGCTCCCGCCGGCGGAATTCGTCTCGCCGTCGACGATGTTTCCCTCGAGCTTTTGCCCGGCGAAACTCTCGCCCTGGTCGGCGAATCCGGATGCGGCAAGACCACGCTGGCGCGTTTGCTTCTGCGTCTCCTCGACGCCGACGCCGGCGAAGTTTTCTTCCAGCAAAAGAATCTTCTTGCCGCGCGGGGCGGGGAACTGCGCGCGCTGCGCCGCGAAATGCAGATGGTGTTTCAGGACCCCTTCGCTTCGCTCGATCCTCGCCAGCGCGTCAACTCGATTGTCGGCGAGCCGCTGGCCATTCACGAGCCGCAGCTTTCCAGCGACGCGCGCGCAAGCCGTGTGCGGGAGACTTTGCAGGCCGTCGGCCTCTCCGCGGACGCGCTTCCTCGCTACCCGCACGAATTCTCCGGAGGCCAGCGCCAGCGCATCGGCATCGCCCGCGCGCTGATCCTCCGCCCCCAACTGATTGTCGCCGACGAGCCCGTCAGCGCCCTCGACGTCTCCGTCGGCGCGCAAATCCTCGAGCTCCTGCAAAATCTTCAGCGCGAATTTCAGCTCACCGTCCTGCTCATTTCCCACAGTCTTCCCGTCGTGGCGCAACTCGCCTCGCGCGTGGCTGTCATGCACGCCGGCCAGATTGTGGAGTCCGGCTCCACTTCGCAAATCCTCCGCGCCCCCGCGCATCCCTACACCCGCGAACTCCTCTCCGCCGTCCCCACTCTTCCCGCCTGAAAGAATTGGGACATGGCGGCGCCTGGTTTGTCCTGCTCCTTTCTGTTTTCGTTTTTTTTCTTGGTTATTTTTCCGGCTTCGGGGCGTACTATCAGGCGACCAAATCCCCTGTGGAGGCCTGGCCATGTCTGCGACTCCTTCTGCTGTTCCGCCCGCATCCGGTGAATCGCCGCAAGCCAAGCTTTCCGCCATGCAGCGCATCATTGGCGTGTTCACCAGTCCCGGCGAGACCTTCGCCGACATCGCCCGCGCGCCATCCTGGATCGCAGCTTTCATTTTTTTGACCATTACTGGCTTCGCCATCAGCGCGACTCTGGCTCAGCGTGTGGACTGGAAAGAGGCTTCCCGCAAGCAAATTGAAAAAAGCAAGTTTGCCCAGTCGCAGTTCGAGCGACTGCCCGAGGATCAGCGCGAGCGCGCTTACGAGAACCAGGCCAGGCAGGCCAAAGTGATGCGCTATGTCCGCGGGTGCGTCGGCAGCGTGTTGCTTATTTTCATCATGGGCGGAATTTACCTAGCCGCGTTCAAAATTGGCGGCCTCGGCATCGCTCTCAAATTCAAAAACGCCCGCGCCATCGTCTCGCACGCTTATTTGCCGCTGGGCATCAAGGAGTTACTTGGCATCCCCATCGTGTTGCTGAAGGATCCCAGCGCCATCGACCCGGAGAACTTCATTGCTTCCAACCTCGCCGCGCTGCTCCCGGGCGATGCCCCGCTCTGGCAGGTAGCTCTGGGCGGCTCTGTGGACCTTTTCACTTTCTGGTGCATGGCGCTGTTGGCGATTGGTTTCTCCGCTTTCAACCCTAAGAAAATGCCCTTCGGCAAAGCCATCGCTATCGTCATTTGCGTGTACGCCATTTTTGTGGCTTTCGGACTCGGCATGGCCGTCATCTTCGGCTAGCTCGTACGACAGGCTCCCGAAGCATCGGGACCACTTGTCTTCCCGGTTCGCGCACGATGTCATCCTGAGGGCCGACGGTGTATGTCGGCCCGAAGAATCTCTCTTCCTTCCTCCTTTCCTCCTTCCTCTCTTCCTCTTTCCTTATTCTCCGACCTCCTTACTTCCTTACCTCCTCTGCTAAACTTCTCCCGTGTCCTTCTCCTTCGAACTCCTGCACACCGACCCTTCCGGCGCCCGTCTCGGCCGCCTCACCACCCCTCACGGCGCGATTGACACGCCCTGCTTCATGCCCGTAGGCACCGCCGCCACGGTGAAGGGCATCACCCAGGACGTGCTGGAATCCCTCGACGTGCAAATTCTTCTCGCCAACACCTATCATCTTTTTCTCCGCCCGGGACACGAGCTCATCCGCTCGCTCGGCGGCCTGCACAAATTCATGGCCTGGCCGCGCGCCATTCTCACCGACTCCGGCGGCTACCAGGTTTTCAGCCTCGCCGATCTCCGCAAAATCGCCGACGACGGCGTGACCTTCCGTTCGCATCTCGACGGCACTGAATATTTTCTTTCTCCCGAAACCGCCGCGGAAATTCAAATCGCGCTCGGCGCGGACATCTTCATGGTCCTCGACGAATGCATCGAGACGCCCGCCCCGCGCGACGCCGCCGCCCGCGCCGCCGCACGCACCTTTGCCTGGGCCCGCCGTTCGCGCGAATATTTCGCCGCGCATGGCGCGCCGGAAAAGCAGGCGCAATTCGGCATCGTCCAGGGCGCCACCTTTGACGACCTCCGCCGCGAATCCGCCGATCAAATTGTTTCTCTCGATTTTCCCGGCTACGCCATTGGCGGCCTCGCCGTCGGCGAGCCGCACGAACTCACCTGCGCCATGACCGCCGAAGTCACAGCGCGCCTCCCCAAAGAAAAGCCGCGCTATCTGATGGGCGTCGGCTATCCCGAGCAGATCGCCGATTACATTTCTCGCGGCGTCGACATGATGGACTGCGTCCTCCCCACGCGTTCCGCGCGCAACGGTCTGCTCTTCACCTCGGTCGGACGCCTCAACATCCGCAACGCGCGCTTCGCCAACGACCCGCTCCCGCCAGATGAGAATTGCGCGTGCATGGTTTGCCGCCGCTATTCCCGCGCCTACTTGCGCCACCTCGTGCAGGCCAACGAAATCCTCGCCGCCATTCTCGCCACGCACCACAATCTTTTTTTCTATCTCGACTTCATGCGCCGCCTCCGCTCCGCCATCGCCGCCGATTCCCTCGCTGCCTTTTCCTCGCAACTGACCTCCCAACTATCCTCCCCCACCGAATAATCTTGTCATCCTGAGTCCGCCGAAGACGGACGAAGGATCTTTCTTCCTGTTTCTGACTTCTGATTTCTGCGTTCTGATTTCCCTGCATCCTTCCTTTTTCCTTGACACTTCGCCCCAATTCCGCGAACCTATTGAGTTTGGGAGTAGGCAGGATTCTGCTCTGGGGGACTCCAGGCAGGTCTTGAGGCTGGGTCCCGTTTCTGTGGCGGCACCCGCTCCGCAGTCTCAAGTCGGCTTTTCCCAATTCTGACGCGTTTCTTCCTGCCCGTTGGGGCAGGATTTTGTTTCTCAGGAGTTCCCGGCCCGCTCGGCGGTCCGGGCGCTCGGCTGACACGATGCACATCGAACCGATTTTCGATTTATCGCTTCTGGCCCAGACCGGGTCGCCCAAGGACATCTTTGGCATGCTGGTGCCGCTGCTGGCCTTCTTCGCCATTTTCTATTTTTTGCTGATTTTGCCGGCGCAGCGCCGCCAGAAGAAAGCCGCCGAGATGCTCGCCGCGCTCAAGACCGGCGACAAAGTGGTCACCAACGGCGGAATTTACGGCACCATCGTCGGCCTGGACGAGAAAGACGCCGCCGTCCAGTTGCGCATCGCCGACCAGGTGAAGATTAAAGTTGCTCGCTCGGCCATCGCCGGCATGCAGCCCGAGCCCAAAGAAAGCTGACACGCTTTTGCTCTGTCATCCTGCTTGTCCCGAGCGAAGCCGAGGGAAGCGAAGCGAAGGATCTCTGTAATAATATCGAACACGGAAGGCTGGATCACTGATCGATGAATCCGAACCTTAAGTGGAAATTCCTATTTATTCTGGGCGTCATTCTGATCTGTATCTTTGGCCTCATCGGCACGCCCGCCTCCTGGAAAGGCCTTCGCGACAACCTCGGCGACCGCATCAAGCTGGGTCTCGATCTCCAGGGCGGCACGCACATGATTCTCCAGGTCCGCGTGCATGAAGCCATCAGCCAGCTCACCGATCAGACCGTGGACCGCCTCAAGCGCAGCATGACCGAGGAGAAGAACATCAGCTACGGCAGTTGCGACAAGCTCGACGACACCCGCATCCTCGTCCGCAACGTCGCCCCCGAGCAGGCCGCGGTCTTCCGCGACCTCCTGAAGGATCAGTTCACCGACTGGGATTTCGCTCCCGCGCCCGGCGAAGCCTCCGGCTATACCATCACTCTGCGCCCCAGCACCGTCGCTCTTCTGCGCACGCTCACCATGCAGCAGGAAGTGGAGACAATTCGCCGCCGCGTGGACCAGCTCGGCCTCACCGAGCCCACCATCGCCGAGCACGGCCGCGGAGAAAACGAAATCCTCATTCAGCTCCCCGGCGAAGGCGACCCTTCCCGCGTCAAGGCCATCATTTCGCAGGGCGGACAGCTCGAGCTGAAGCTCGTTGTCGGCGACAGAGAATATTCTTCCGAAGTGGAAGCCCTCGCCGAAAAGGGCGGCGTGCTTCCGGCCGGCGCTGAGTTGGTGAAAGGCCGCGCCGAGGCTCGCAAGGCCGGCCAGACCGGCGCCACCCCCGAAATCTGGTACCTTGTGGAACGCGCCGCCGCCGTCACTGGCCGCGACCTCCGCAACGCCCAGCCCCTGCCTAGCACCAAGTATCCCGGCTTCTATGAAGTCAACTTCACGCTCTCCATCGATGCCGGCAAGCGCTTCGGCGTGTTCACCGAGCGCAACGTGGGCCGCAAACTGGCCATCGTGCTCGACCATCAGGTCTATTCCGCACCGGTCATCAACAGCCGCATTGAAGATTCCGGTTTGATTGAAGGACAGTTCGGGCAGGAGGAAGCCAAGGATCTTTCCCTGGTCTTGCGCTCCGGCTCGTTGCCCGCGGGCATCGATTATCTGGAAGAGCGCACCGTCGGCCCGTCGCTCGGCGCCGACTCCATTCGCCAGGGCGTGCAAGCCTCCATCGTCAGCTTGATTGCCGTGATGATTTTCATGGCCTTTTACTACCGCGTCTCCGGCATTAACGCCATTGTCGGCCTCATCTTGAACCTGGTCGTCTTGATGGCCAGCTTGGCCTACTTCGGCGCCGTGCTCACGCTGCCCGGCATCGCCGGCGTCATCCTCACCATCGGCATGGGCGTGGACTCCAACGTCCTCGTCTTCGAGCGCATCCGCGAAGAGTTGCGCGCCGGCAAAGCGCCCGGCTCCGCCGTGGACGCCGGCTTCGACCGCGCCTTCTTGACCATCATCGACACGCACGTCACCACCGTCGTCTCCTGCGTGTTTCTCTTTATGTTTGGCACCGGCCCCGTGCGCGGCTTTGCGGTCACCCTGGTCATCGGTCTGATTTCGAATTTGTTCACCGCGATCTATGTTTCGCGGACCATCTTCGGCTGGCACTTGGGGCGCATGTCCCGCGAGGCCGAACTGAGCATTTAGCTTTTGTAGGACAGGCTTTCCAGCCTGTCCGCTTTGAATTGCGGCACTTTGTACCCTCGGGCACCGTCCTGCTTTTCCGGTGTCTGATGTTGTAGGACAGGCTTTCTAGCCTGTCCCGCTCGATTGCAGAACCGGCAGTTGCTAGTCACTAGCCACTAGTCACTGCCTTCCGACCCCGGGCTCCCGGGAACTATCCGGGCGCTTCCGGTGTCTATCAAACTGGATTGGACTCGGCATGATTGAACTGTTTCGCAGCCCGAACATCAACTGGATCGGCAAGAGCAAGTGGTTCATTGCTCTTTCGCTTGTGCTCCTGGCCGCCGGTTGGTCTTCCATCGCCCTTAAGGGCGGCCTTCGCTACGGCATTGATTTCCGCGGCGGCACTCTCGTCAATGTCCGTTTCGCGGAGAAGCCGCCGCTCGACAAGCTCCGCTCCGCCCTGAAAGATCACGGCCTTGGCGAAAGCACCATTCAGGAAGTGAAGGATCTCGCGCGCCCCAACGCCAACGAAGTCGTCATCGGCTTGGAACAAAAGGGTGAAGGCAACGTCGATATCGGTGCCGGCCGGACCGCCATCCTGGAAGTGTTGCACGCCACCTTTGGCGCGGCGGATTCCACCAAGCAGGACTTCAACACCGTCAGCACTTCCGCCCTCGCCGACTTCCTCGCGCGCCGCGACGTTCTCGGGCTCGGCCCCGCCGCCTCCGCCGACCGCTATACCGAGTTGGCTCGCTCCATCACCGATTTCCGCGACAAGGAGCACAGCGGCCTCGTCACCAATCTCGCCGACGCTAAATCCGCCGCCGGCGTGGACGACCGCGTGCTCGCCTCCCTGCGCGAGTCTTTTTACACCGGACAGTTCGCCGTTCGCAATGTGGACATTGTTGGCCCCAAGGTGGGCGCGCAGCTCCGTACCGACGCCCTGCTCGCCACCCTTTACGCCCTCGCCGGCATGCTGGTTTATATTGCGTTTCGCTTCGAGTGGGTGTACGGTTCTGCCGCAGTTCTGGCCGTCTTTCACGACGTTCTGGTCACCCTGGGTTTCTTTTCGTTGTTTAATTTTGAGATTTCTTTGACGGTCATTGCCGCACTCTTGACTCTGGTGGGCTATTCGATGAACGACACCATCGTCATTTTCGACCGCATCCGCGAAAATGTGCGCCTCATGCGCCGCGACTCCTTTGACGACATCGTCAACCGCTCCATCAATCAGACCCTCACCCGGACCGCTCTTACCAGCGGCCTCACCTTCATCACCGTTCTGGTACTCTTCCTCATGGGCGGCGACGTTTTGCGCAGTTTCGCCTTTGCCCTCACGGTAGGAATTGTGGTAGGTACTTATTCTACGATCGGGATTGGCGTCCCGACGGTGGTCTTCTGGTATCGCTGGCGCGGTTTGCATCTCGCGCCCGCTTCCGTTTCTTCATCCGGCGGCCGCGCTACGCCGAATGATTCGAAAAGCCGTTTGGCCTCGGCGGGAAAACGGTAATTTGCGGAGGGTACTTCGATGTTCGACACACTGATTGAATGTTCGCCGGCCGGCATGAAAACGAAGACCGGCCTCACGGTGTTCATCTCCACCGTGTTTCAGATGCTACTCCTCGGCGTCATGGTGTTGATTCCGCTGATTTACACCGAGGCGCTGCCCAAGGCCATGCTCACCACCTTCCTCGTCGCGCCGCCTCCGCCGCCTCCTCCTCCGCCTCCCGCGGCCGCTCCTGTGCAGAAAGTGGTCCGGCCCATGGCCAAGCTGATGCAATCCGGCAAGCTCCAGGCTCCCACCGCCATTCCCAAGCAGGTCACCATGCTGAAGGAAGAAGAGCAGCCCCCTGACATGGGTGCCGTAGGCGTGGTCGGCGGCGTGCCCGGTGGGATTCCCGGTGGACAGTCCGGCGGCGTACTCGGCGGCATCATTGGCGGCGTGGTGAGTTCCCTGCCTCCGCCGCCCAAGGCTGCGCCTGCGCGCATCCGGCAGGGCGGCAACGTGCAGCAGGCCAAGCTGGTCAACATGGTTCGCCCGGTGTACCCGCCGCTGGCCAAGCAAGCCCGCATTTCCGGCACCGTGCGCTTGCACGCCATTATCGCCAAGGACGGCTCGGTGATTCAGCTCGAGGTGCTCCCGGGGGGGCACCCGCTGCTCATTCAGGCTGCTCTCGATGCCGTTCGCCAGTGGCGCTATCAGCCCACGCTGTTGAATGGCGAGCCCGTCGAAGTGGATACGACTGTAGATGTTGTTTTCTCGCTGGGCGGCTAGTTCGTCCGGCTGCGCATTGTCCGGCTGCGGTCCTTTTCTCGGTCCCGCGGCCCACGGCACGCGCCGTTTGAAACTCTGAGTACTTCGAAGGAGGAACATACCCAATGCTTTTCAATCTCTATACATCAGCCCTCATTTTTCTCGCGGAGGGCACCGGCGCGGTGGGATGGGACTTGCGCAGCCTCTGGAGTCAGATGGGCTGGCCGGCCCGTATCGTCGTGATCATCATGTTCATCATGTCCGCTTGGTCCGTCGGCATCATGATTGACCGCGCGCTCATGTTCGGCGCTGCCCGCAAGCAGTCCCGCATTTTCGTCCAGCAGGTCGCAGGCGCCTTGCGCGAAGGCAAGCTCGATGAAGCCATCTCCATCGCCGAGCGCAACAAAAAGTCCCACATCGCCAAGGTGGTTGCCACCGGCCTTTCCGAATTCCAGTCCGCCTCCTCGCAGGTCGCGGAACAGGAAGTGGTGGATGCCGCCAAGCGCGGCTTGGAGCGCTCCGTGGCCATTGTCCACGCCGAGCTCAAGCGCGGCCTTTCCGGCCTCGCCACTATCGGCTCCACCGCCCCGTTCGTCGGCCTCTTCGGCACCGTCATCGGCATCATCAACGCCTTCAAGGGCATTTCCGCGGAGAAAGCCACCGGTCTGGCGGCCGTGGCCGGCGGTATCGCGGAAGCGCTCGTCGCCACCGCTATCGGTCTGTTCGTCGCCGTCCCCGCCGTCTGGGCCTACAACTACTTCACCAACAAGGTGGAGGCCTTCGACGTCGAGATGGACAACTCCTCCATGGAGCTCATCAACTATTTCATCACGCGGCGTGCCGCAAGGAAGTAAGCCATGGCCTACAAGCCCAAAGCTCCCCCGGTGATGGCCACGCCGAACGTTATCCCCATGGCCGACGTCATGCTCGTGCTGCTGATCATCTTCATGGTGGTCACCCCCATGTTGCAGAAGGGCGTCAGCGTGGACCTCGCCGCAGTGGATAATCCCAGCGACATGAAGGATGCCGACAAGGAAGACGCCATCGTCGTGGCCGTCATGCGCGACGGCAGGATCTATATCGGCAAAACCCAGGTCGCCAAGGATCAGATTACCCAGCAGGTCCGCGATCAGATTACCGGCCGCCTCGACAAGACCGTGTTCGTCAAGTCCGACGGCCGCGCCAAATACGGCGATGTCGTCGGCGTGGTGGACGAAGTTCGTGCCGCGGGCGTCGACCAGCTTGGCCTGCTCACCGAGAAGGTCAAGGACAAGGGCGCGCCTCCGCCTCCTTCCGGCGGCGGCAATTAGCGCTTCTTTTGTGGGGCGGGCTTTAGCCCCGCCCGTTTACGATAGGCGCGGGCTTGAGGCCCGCCCATTACATATCTCGATTCTTTGAACGGAGTCATCTCATGGGAATTTCAGTAGGTAGCGGCAAGGGCGCAATCGCGGAACCCAACGTCATCCCGTTGATTGACATCTTGCTCGTGCTCATCATTATTTTTATGGTCATCAATCCGACCGTGCCCAAGGGCCTGGAAGCACTCGTGCCTCAGCCCAATCCCAACAGGGAACAGCAAAACCCTGACCTGCTCCAGAAGACGGTCGTCGTCCAGGTCACCTGCAACGATCCGCGCTGCGTGGTTGCCGCGCTCAAGATCAACGAAGAGCCCCACACCTGGCAGACCCTCGGCCCGCGCATTGAAGAAATCTTCAAGCAGCGTGCCGAGAAGATCGCTTTCGTCAAGGGAGATCAGGGCGTGATGTTCAGCGAGGTGGCCCGCGCCATTGATGTCATGCGCACCTATGGCGTGGCCAAGGTCGGCCTGATTACCGCCAAAATCGAGGCGGGGGAGTAATCGTAGGACAGGCTTTCCAGCCTGTCCTCGGCAATGGCGTTGAGTGCAGCCAGCTTTTTGCCAGCTCTGGATTTCGGACGCGGGCTTGGTTCTTTCCCGATTTTCGGTTTTCACTTTTCGAATTTCGGGTTTATCTTCTACCGGTTGCCATTCTTAGCACCAGCGGTCTTCGGCGGGACCCGCTCGGCGGGACCCGCCCCACCACCAAGGAGAGCAGGTATGCAGCGGATTTCGCGCAGCCATTTTGCCTTCATCCTCATTGTTGTTCTGGCCTTCGCTTCCGCGGGTTGCGCCAAGCTCAAGGCCCGTGACTTCCTCAACAAAGGCGTTGCCGCTTACAAGGCCGGCAACTTCGACCGCGCCATTGAGATGTTCAAGCAGGCCAAGGATGCCGACCCGACGCTTCTCAATGCGCAGTTGTATCTCGCCACCGCCTATGCCAGCCAGTACATTCCCGGCGCTCCGTCGGAAGACAACGTCAACAAGGGCCAGCAGGCCGTCGCCGAATTCAAAGCGGTTCTCCAGGCCGAGCCCAATAATCTTTCGGCCATCGACGGCATTGGCTCCATCCTCTTTCAGATGGCCGGCCAGCCCTTCGACGAAGCCAGGATGGCGGAATCCCGCTCCTATCACGAGAAGCACATCCAACTCGATCCTTCCGCCAAAGAACCCTACTACTGGGTCGGCGTCATCAACTGGACTCTCTCCTATCGCGCCAATGCCGGCTTCCGCAAGGCCTGGAACGACGCCAACCCCCGCAGGACCGTCAAGGACGAGCAGCCCATGCCCGAAAAGGCCCGCGCCGAATTCTATGAAAAATATGGCGCCATCGTCGAGGACGGCATCAAGCAGCTCAAGCAGGCCATTGTGGTCGCCCCCGATTACGAGGACGCCATGGCCTACCTCAACCTCCTTTACCGCCAGCGTGCCGACATGTCCGCCACTCCCCAGGAGCGCGAGGAATACCTCACTCAGGCCGACGCCCTCGTGGACAAGGTCAAGGAAATCAAACAGAAGAAATCTGAGGTCCCTGCCCCCACGCTATAAGAATTCTTCCACCTCCGCCTCGCCCTGAGCGCAGCGAAGGGATCGGCCCTGGTGCTCCACGCCAGGGCCGTTTCTTTTGCGTGCGCCGCATTCCTGTCATCCTGAGGGCCGATGGTTTTGATCGGCCCGAAGGATCTCTCTTCAATCACTCATCTTTTCCGCGGGTGCCTTACCAGCGAATCGCTCAATCATGCCTGTTTCTCTACTCCCTTCACCCAACACCCCACACCCTTCCCTAACAGCCACTCGTCCCTATAAACTAAGCCATGGCCCCGCAGCGCCATCCCATTCCCTCGCGTTCCGCCCGCCGCGCGCTGGACTCGCGTTTCACCGAGCTCCTCGAAAAGCTCGCGCACGGCCGCACGCCCGAGTCGCTCGACCTCGTTCGCCGCGCCTACGAGTTCGCCGCCGAGCAGCATCAGTCGCAAGTGCGCGAGTCCGGCGAGCCGTTCATGTCCCATCCCGTCGAGGTCGCCCACATTCTCGCGGACATGAAGCTCGACTCCACCACCATTTGCGCCGCGCTGCTCCACGACGTCGTCGAAGACACCAAGATTCCCATCGAAAAAATCTCTGAGTCCTTCGGCCCCGACGTCGCGCGCCTCGTCGCCGGCACCACCAAAATCACCCGCATCGAATTTCTCACCCCGGAAACGCGCCAGGCGGAGAACGTCCGCAAGATGTTGCTCGCCATGGTGGACGACGTCCGCGTGGTCGTCGTCAAGCTCGCCGACCGCCTGCACAACATGCGCACGCTGCATTTCCTGGAGTCCGAGAGCCAGCAGCGCATCGCCCGCGAAACCCTCGACATTTACGCCCCCATCGCCCATCGGCTCGGCATGGGACGTATTCGCGGCGAGCTGGAGGATTCCGCTTTCAGCTATCTCGAATCCGCCTCCTGCCTCGAGCTCCAGAAGCGCGTCGCCTCGAAGTCCAAGGCCCACGACAAATTCCTCCACGGCGTGCAGGAAATCATCCGCAAGAAACTCGTCGAGGCCGGCGTCCCTGCGGAAGTGGAAGGCCGCATCAAGCGCCTCTACTCCATCCACCAGAAACTCGCTCGCGCGCAGCGTTCGCTCGACCAGATTTACGATCTCCTCGCCATCCGCGTCATCACCGACACGGTGCGCAATTGCTACGCCGCTCTCGGCGTGATTCATCAGGTCTGGCGTCCCGTCCCCGGCCGCTTCAAGGACTACATCGCCATGCCCCGCCCCAATCTTTACCAGTCGCTGCACACTACTGTGCTGCATCAGGGCCAGCCCTTCGAGGTGCAGATTCGCACGCAGGAGATGCACATCATCGCCGAGCAGGGCGTCGCCGCGCACTGGAAGTACAAGGACGGCAAGGAAGTCGCCGAGGCCGACGACCAGCGCATTCTCTGGATGCGCCAACTCATCGAGTGGGTCAAGGAGATGCAGGAGCCGTCCGAGTTCCTCTCCACTCTAAAAATCGATCTCTATCCCGAAGAGGTCTACACCTTCACCCCCAAGGGCAAAGTGATTGTGCTGCCGCGCGGCGCCACGCCCGTGGACTTCGCCTATGCCGTGCACACCGAAGTCGGCCATGCCTGCACCGGCGCCAAGGTCAACGGCCAGATGGTGCCGCTGCGCCACCAGATCACCAATGGCGACGTCGTCGAGATCCTCACCCAGAAGGGCCACGTGCCCAACCGCGACTGGCTCACCTTCGTGTGCACCTCGCGCGCCCGCAGCAAGATTCGCCACTGGCTCAATCTCCACGAGCGCCAGCAAGCCACCGAAGTCGGCCGCCGCCTGGTGGAGAGGGAAGCGCGCCAGTACGGCGTCAGCCTGAAAAAAGTGAAGGACGAAGACTGGCAGCGCGTCGCCTCCGAGTACGGCTGCGGCCGCATCGACGACCTCTACGCCGACCTTGGCTACGGCAAATATTCCGTGCGCATGATTTTGCAGAAAGCCACCGGCGTGGAGCTCGGCGAAACCCCGCCGGAAAAAGCCCCAACGCTGGTCAGCACCGTCAAGCGCGTGCTCGGCTTCGGCGACGCCGCCATTCTCGTCAAGGGCCACGGCGACCTGATGGTCTACCGCGCCAAGTGCTGCAACCCGATTCCCGGCGACGAAATCATCGGCTACGTCACGCGCGGCCGCGGCGTGGCCATTCACAACGCCGCCTGCCCCAACGTCCAGTCGCTGCTCTACGAAGCCGAGCGCCGCATCTCCGTCGAGTGGACCGGCGGCGCCGAAGCCAAATTCCCCGTGCGCCTGGTGATCCGTGCCGAAGACCGCCCCGGCCTGCTCGCCGGCGTCACCGCCGTCATCAACGAATCCAAATCCAATATCCGCTTCATGGAAACCCACACGGATAATCTTCAGGCCCGCGTCACCATTTCGCTGGAAATCGCCGACCGCAAGCAGCTCGAACGCATCGTCGCCCTCATCAAAAAACTCCCCGGCGTCCGCGACGTCGAACGCTCCTCCCGTTTATAGTTGCCTGTCATTCTGAGCGCAGCGAAGATCCTTTCCGCTGCGGTTTCTGCGGCGAATCTCTCCTCCCGCTTGTGACGCGGGCCTATCGCGTCATCCCGCTTGCCCTGCTTGCCCCGAACGAATGTGAGGGGAGCGCAGGCGAAGGAAAGCTGGCCACTCGTTGTCAAAAATCGTTCTTGACTGTAAAACCATTTTAGTATTATGGTCTACTCGTTCAATTTGACCGTACACATGGGAAAAGGTTCCCCGGGCGGCAGTCACTTCAGACGGCAAAGGGGACGCCCTCAATGAGCACCAAGGAAAGTGTTGCTATTGATATCGGCGGATCAACGGTTCGCGACCGCATTCTTGATGCGGCGGACGTGCTGCTTGGTCGATACGGATACAAGAAGATGACGATGGACGACATCGCCCGGGTGGCGGGCATAGGAAAAGCAACGATCTATCTGCACTTCGAAGGCAAACAACAAGTCGTGTTACAGAGGCTGGACCGGCTCGTTGACCGGCTACTGCTCCAGCTGAGTACAGTCGCTCAACAGCAGGACACGACGGCCGCCGAACGCTTTCGATCGATGCTGATTGAGCGGGTGCTCATACGAGTGGATGCAGTACAGCATTACAGCGATAGCATCAGCGATCTGCTCGCCGACCTGCGCGACATTTTCTTGAAAAGGCGTGAAGAGTACTTTCAACGCGAAATGGACCTTTTTGAAGCCCTGATTCGGCAGGGCCAGCACTCAGGAGAGTTCACCGACACAAGCGCCCGGTCGCTGGCTCGCGCCGCTGTGGTTGCCACGAATTCCCTGCTGCCCTACAGCCTGACCGCCCAAGAACTCGGCAATCGGACGCAAATCAAGAAACAGGTTTCGGATATTGCGGACCTGCTTCTATTCGGAATGAAGAAACACCACAAATAAACCGGGAGAAACACATTGCCATGATCAAACGAGCAGTCACCTTACTGTTTTGCTGCATGTCCATCGCCGCGACAGCTATTGCATTGTCCCAGCAACAGCAGCCTTTCACCCCTGATTCGAGGCCGCCAAGTCGAGTATTGGTGAACCAGCCGGTTGATGTACCGATGCAGCTGATGAACGGCTATCCAACCATCGAAGTGCAAGTGAATGGTCAAGGACCATTCCATTTTGGTATTGAAACGGGAGCGGCTTTCGTCGCGATCACTCCGCAGCTCGCCACGAAGCTGGCATTGAAACGTACCGGCGGTCCGGACAATTTTCCTTCCTACCTGCTGGATCGCATCTCGGCAGGATCTGCATCGTTCGAAGGAGTGCCTGTCTATGCCAGTAGGTTCAGGCAAGCAGAGATAGATGGTGTGCTCGGCTTGCCCATCTATAGCAACTTATTACTCACTCTCGACTACCAGAACCAGCGCGTGCGTTTTGCTCCAGGCGAGCTGCCGGCGCCCAACGATCTCGACATACTTGCTATGTCACATGTGGGACCATTTTGGGGAATTCCGATCCAAGTGGCCGGGCAATCGTATGTAGCGGTTATCGACACGCGCTCGCCCGGTACACTGAACGTTACACCCGCCATGGCAGGGCAATTGAAGTTTGCCGGAGAGCTTACGGTGATCGGAGTTGCGCGAGGCGCGGGGCTCCCAGAGACACAGGTTCGGGGAGGGCAGCTTGACGGCGATATGGTTGTAGGGCGCTACAGCTTCCTGAAACCGGCGGTGCAGGTGCGCGCCCTTCCGCCCGATTTTCCCCAGGCGCCGGTGCTTGGCTCCACCATTCTCCAGCAATTTACTGTCACGCTCGATCAAAAGAATCAACGCGTCCAACTCTCGCACACAGGGAACCCAGTTATTCAGCTTCCGCCACCGACTCGCAGACTTGCAGGACCCGAAAGAACGCCAAGCGGCACCCCTGGCACGGCTTCCGTGCAATCGAACAAGACGGATGCCGTCCATGCAGAACAATCGCAGGGCAAAAATCCGGTTCGTCCAATCACGTCTCCGACTCTTCGCGTGGAAGTCGACGCCCTCAACGCTGCGATGGTTTCGGCATTCAAATCCGACCCCGCCAGCGTGGCCAAGTTCTATACCGATGACGCGCGCATCCTGGGCGGAAACCAAGCTCATCACGGCCGAGAGGAGGTCGCGAGCTATTGGGCCCAGGCCACCATGTTCGCCGACTGGAAGCTCGAAGCAATCGAGGTCGGAGGTAGCGCCGACGCCCCGTGGCAACTTGGCCGGTCAACAGTCACCAGCAAAAGCGGCCGTGTGATGGAGACATATTTTGTCGGGATTCTCCAACGTCAGAGCGATGGAAGCCTGAAGTTTTATCTGGACATCTATACGCAGTCCACCGGCACGATTCGATTCTGAACGCGCGCAGTGATGAGCGAGGGCGCAAGCCCCGGGTAAAACGATCGCGCGCAGCGCGTACCTTACTGTCGCAGGCGCCCTTTCTTTCCCGGCGCGCAGCGCTGGTTTTCAGCCTGTTGTCTTAACCTTCGAACATTCCAACTTTCAAACCTTCGCACATTCATTCGGCCCAATCTTCAACCCTTCAACGTTTAACGTTCAACTTTTCCTTCAACACCATCCACCCCACCACCGCCGCCAATTTCTCATCCTGACTCCACGGCGGCCCAATCGCCTTTCCCATTTCGCCAATCCGCCGCCGAATTTCGTTCTCGCCAATACGCAACGTTTCCGTCGCCCTCGCAAACAGTTCTTTTTCGCGCACTCCCATCACCGGCACGGCAAAGTGTTCGCTCGCCTCGCGCAGCGCATCGCGATAGAACTGTCCCTCGGCCGTATGAAGCATCGCATGCGACGCCAACGCCGCCGCCAGCGACCCCACCGGCCTCCCCGACGCCAGCAGCAACCCGCACCCGCCCACCTCCTGCCCTTGCTCGCGCATATCCTTGACCACCGCGCCGAATTCCTTCCGCGCCATCTTCCACGTGCTCGCCTTGCACCGCGCGATATGCGCTTGCGCTTTCTTCAACTCCATCGCTTCGGCCGCATGGAACGGCTGTTTCGATCCCGCAATCTTCGCATCAAAAATCACAATCCGCCGCCGCGTGAGCACCACGGGCGCGCGCGACGTTCCGCCCATCACTACCACCGCCGCCCATCCCGAATGCACACGCAGCCCCATCGCCACGCGGTTCATCTCTTTGTCCTTTTGAATTCGCTCAGACGTTCTTCTTCTTCCTTTTCTTGGTCGTCATCCTGAGCGAAGCGAAGGATCTCTCCGTTCAGCATCTTATCTGCATCCTCGCAGTCAGCGCCTTCCTGTTTTCTGTTTTCCATTTTCCCTTTTCTGAATTCAGATTCCTTCTTTCTACACCCTAAACCCAAAACCCTACACCCTCTTTTAATCGCCACTCACCATTCTGCTACAATTATCGCGAAATGTTGCGCCGCGCTTCTGCCTTCGTGCTCATTGCCGTCGCCATTTTGACGATGGCCTGCGCCGTCCCGCTCGGCCCGGGCTTCCACACGGAAAAGGAACTCCTCGAGGTGCGCTTCGTCCCAGGCTCTCCGCCACATCTCCAAGTCCGCGCCACTTTCACGCTGAAAAATTCCGGCAACGCTCCGCTCGACGCGCTCGATCTCTCGCTCCCCGACGAAAAGGAATTCGGCCGCTCCAATCTCCTCATTACCGTGAACGGCGCCGCCGTCTCGGTCGCCCCGGCCTCCACGAGTGAGCCCGCCTCGGAGCTTCGCATTTCGCTCACCGCACCCTGGCCCCAGAAATCTTCGCGCACCGTCGTTGTGTCTTACCAGCTTGTCGCTTCTCCCGGCATCGCGCAGCGCGTCAGCCTCGACGACTCTTCTTTCTTCCTCTCCACCGACGGCTGGTGTCCTCAGCCCCGCGCTCCGGAAGGACTTTTCGCCAAAGGCTCCGGCCCGCCCAAGCGCTTCGATCTTTCCGTCATCGTGCCGCAGGATTTCCTCGTCCATGCCGCCGGCCGCCCGCGTGGGAAAAAACGCCGCGCCGCCGAAACGGAATTCCGCTTTCGCATCGCTCCTGAAGATTGCTCTCCCTTCGTCGTCGCCGGCCACTACCACGAACAGCAGTTCAAGGATTCCAACATCGCCATCCTTTTTTGGACCCTTCAGCCCCTGCCTCCGGATGACGTTTCTCGAGCCGGCCCCCGCCTCGCGGCCGCCTTGAAAATCTACGAATCCAATTTCGGCCCGCGCGCGCGCAGCCCTCGTCCCATCCGGCTCATCGAGTCAACGGCAGCGGATCCCGGCCCGTGGTTGGGCCGCGCTTTTCCGGACGGAATTCTTCTTTGGGGAGAGGTCATCCGAAAAAACTCATTCGACGAAGTGGCCACCTTGCAGATGGCCCGCCTTTGGTTTGGCCAATCCTTGACGCCCCGCCCAGAAACGCGCCTGCTGTTTGACCCCGCCGCCGCGACGTACGCTTCCATTCTCATCAGCGAAGCTCGCGACGGCGAGTCCTCGCGCCGCCGGAATGCTGCTGCGCTCATCGAGCAATATCAAAGGTCGCTGCATGGCCGGGAAGAAAAACTTTTGCTTGGCGACTTCGGCAAGAATCCCGACGTCCTCCTCGCAATTCCGGCTGGAACCGTAAGCATCGAAACAGCGCAGCGCAACGCCGCCCTTGCCAAAGGCGCGCTTTTCTTCTTGGCGCTGGAAGATGAATACGGAAAGCAAATCGTTCACCGCGCGCTAGCTCGCATGATTCGCGCCATGCGCGGACGCGAGGCCGGCATCTTTGAGCTCCGCGCCGCTCTCGAAGCCGAGTCCGGCAAAGACCTCGGAGAATTCTTCCGTCTCTGGCTCAACCAGCCCGGTATCCCCGCCGATTTCCGCGCCCGCTACGCTCCTGCAAAATAGATTCTCGAAATCCAATCGCCGTTGGTGCACAATACGTTCCTGTTGAAGCAGAACTGGTTGTTCAGAAGTTTCGAGTTTCGAGTTTCGAGTTTCGAGTTTCGAGTTTCGAGTTTCGAATCTTGTTTTCCGTTTCACTGAGCACTGACGACTGACGACTCGAGGTTCCCATGAAACACATCATCACCACCGACAAAGCTCCGAATCCCATCGGCCCGTACTCGCAAGCCATTCGTGCCGGCGGCTTGCTTTTTCTTTCCGGGCAAACGCCGATGGATCCCGCCACCGGGAAGCTTGTCGACGGCGACATCGCCGCGCAGACCGCGCGCGCCCTCGACAATCTGAAGGCCGTCGTCGAAGCCGCCGGTTCCTCGCTCGACCGCGTCGTCAAGACCACCGTGTACATGAAGGACCTCTCCGAGTTCGCCGCCATGAACGAAGTTTATGCCACCTATTTTTCCGCCAATCCACCCGCGCGCAGCACCATCGAAGCCGCTCGCCTCCCGCGCGATTGCCGCGTCGAAATCGACTTGATTGCGGAAGCATGACGCACCGCTCTCTGCCTTGACCGCCCGCTGCTCCCGCGGCTATTATTGTTTGGTTCGGCTCCCGCTGTTTTTTTCCGAGTGGGCCTGTAGCTCAGTTGGTTAGAGCGTCCCGATGAAATCGGGAAGGTCGGCTGTACCGGAGCCGAGCAGTTGATGGGACACCGCAATAGTTTGGGCCTGTAGCTCAGTTGGTTAGAGCGTCCCGATGAAATCGGGAAGGTCGGCTATACCGGAGCCGAGCAGTTGATTGGACACCGCAATAGTTTGGGCCTGTAGCTCAGTTGGTTAGAGCGCGCCCCTGATAAGGGCGAGGTCGACCGTTCGACTCGGTCCAGGCCCACCACTTTTTCCTGCGATGGCTTGCCACACTTACATTCTGCGCTGCGTAACCACGGGGCGCTTCTACGTTGGACATACAGAAAACCTCGCAAAGCGCCTCACCGAGCACAACAACAACCGCACTGTTTCAATCAAAAACCGCGGCCCGTGGGAGTTAGTCTATTCCGAAGCGTTTTCTTCTCGTGCAGAGGCCATGCGTCGCGAACGCGAAATCAAACGCATGAAAAGCCATGCTTGGATCGAGCGGTTGGTTAGAGCGTCCCGATGAATCGGGAAGGTCGACCGTTCGACTCGGTCCAGGCCCACCAATTTCCCACTCTGCAACTCTTTAACTCTTTAACTTTGATTGCTGCTGTTGACTCTTTGACCCTTCGACACTTTGACCTTTCGCCACTCCGAATCGCGCTGCATTAGAATTGTTCCGCAGGCGCCCATGCCAAATGAATTCATGTCGCGGGCCATCGAGCTGGCCATCGAAAACGTGCGCTTGGGTCGCGGCGGCCCGTTTGGCGCCGTGGTTGTCAAGGGCGGCACGATTATTGCCGAGGGCGCCAACGGCGTCACCAACACGAACGATCCCACCGCGCACGCTGAAATGACTGCCATTCGCGTCGCCTGCCGCGTGCTCGGCGACTTCCAACTTGCCGGCTGCGAGATCTACACTTCCTGCGAGCCGTGTCCCATGTGTCTCGGCGCCATCTACTGGGCACGCCCTGCGCGCGTGTTTTACGCGTGCACCGCGGGCGACGCTGCCGCCGCGGGCTTCGACGATTCCTTCATCTACCAGCAGCTCTGGCTGCCGCCGGACCAGCGCAAAATTCCCATGGCGCCGCTCATGCGCGAAGCAGCACTGGCAACTTTTCGCGCGTGGAAAGAAAAATCCGACAAAATCCCGTACTAATCCGCATCGATGAGTGGGTCCGATTGCGCGCCGGTTTTCGTTTTTCGATTTTCGTCTTTCGATTTTCATTTCCTCCTGTAAGATAACTACCCAATTCCGTGTCGCACCGAGGACTCGTGCATCCTGACCCATCGCTCATCGGCCAAGCCATCCCGCGCAAGGAAGGCCGCGAGAAAGTCACCGGCCGCGCGCGCTACGTGGACGATCTGGTTTTTCCGGGCATGCTGCATGGCGTGACGGTGCGGAGTCCCGCGGCGCGGGGGCGCATCCGCGCGATTCATTTCGATAAGAATATTCCGTGGGATGAGTTCACCATCGTCACCGCGAAGGATATTCCCGGCGAGAATTGCGTCACGCTGATTCTCCACGACCAGCCGTGCCTGGCCGCTGAAGCGGTTAACCATCCCGAAGAACCCGTTGTCCTGCTCGCGCATCCCGACAAATATCTTCTGGAAGAAGCGCGCCGCGGTGTGCGCATCGAAATCGACCCGCTGCCCGCCGTTTTTTCTATCGAGGATTCGCTGGCAAAAAAAGAAATCATCTGGGGCGAAGACAACTGCTTCAAGAAATTCCTGGTCGAGAAAGGCGACGTGGACGCCGCGTGGAAGGCCGCCGAAATCATTGTCGAGGGCGAATACGAAACCGCCGCGCAGGAGCAGCTCTACATCGAGCCCAACGGCGTGATTGCCATCGCCAATCCCGCCGACGGCGTCACCGTGTGGGGCTCGATGCAGTGTCCCTACTACGTGCACAAGGCGCTGGTGCCGCTGTTCGCGTTGCCGAAAGAAAAAGTGCGCGTGGTGCAGGCGGAGACCGGCGGCGGCTTCGGCGGCAAGGAAGAATATCCCTCGATGATTTCCGCGCACGCTGCGCTGCTGGCGTGGAAGTCCGGCAAGCCCGTGAAAATGATTTACGACCGCGCCGAGGACATGGCCGCGACCACCAAGCGCCACCCCTCGCGCACGCGCCATCGCACCGGTGTCACGCGCGACGGCAAGCTGGTGGCCATGGAAATTGATTTTGTGATTGACGGCGGCGCGTACTGCACGCTTTCGCCGGTGGTGCTTTCGCGCGGCACCATTCACGCCGGCGGGCCCTATGAATGCCCGCACGTGCGCATCCGCAGCCGCGCGGTGGCCACCAACGCACCGCCGCACGGCGCCTTTCGCGGATTCGGCGCGCCGCAAAGCATCTTCGCGCTCGAGCGTCACATGGACAAGATTGCGCAGGCGTGCGGGCTCGCGCCCGATGAATTCCGGCGGCGCAATTTTGTGCAGCATGGTGGCACCCTGGCCGTCAGCCAGGTGATCCACGAAAAAGTGGATTTGCCGCGGCTGATGGATCGCGCGTTTCAGTTGAGCGATTACCATGCCAAACGCGAACGCTTCGCCCGAGAAAATCCATCCGCTCGCGTGAAGAAGGGCATCGGCTTCGCATCATTCCTGCACGGCGCAGGCTTCACCGGCTCGGGCGAAGAATTCTTGGCGTCGGTCGTCGCCGCGGAAGCCACCGCCGAAGGACGCGTGCGCGTGCTCGCGGCAAGCACAGAGATCGGCCAGGGCACGAACACAGTTTTCACGCAGATTGCCGCGGACGCGCTGGGGCTGGACCCTGCGCAAATCGAAATCGCGCCGCCGGACACCGCCGTGGTGCCCAACAGCGGCCCCACCGTCGCCTCGCGCACCACGATGATTGTCGGCAAGCTCGTCGAATCCGCCGCGCTCGGCCTGAAGCAGACGCTGGTCTCCAGCCGATTGCTGCCGGAAAACTATTCCGCGCAAGAATTTCAGCGCGCATGCAGCGAGTACATCGCCAAGCACAGCGCGTTGCGCTCTACGAGCCAGTACGCGCCTCCGCCCGGCATTCACTGGGACGACGAAAAATATCAGGGCGACGCCTACGGTGCCTACGCCTGGGCTGTCTATGTCGCCGAAGTTTCCGTGGACACGTGCACCTACGAAATCCGCGTGGACGATTTCGTCGCCGTGCAGGAAGTCGGCAAGGTAATCAATCCGGTGCTCGCCGCGGGACAGATCGAAGGCGGCGTGGCGCAAGGCATCGGCTACGCGCTCTACGAAAACGTGGTGTGGCAGGAAGGCCGCATGCTCAACGCGCAGATGACCAACTACATCATGCCCGCGAGTGCGGACGTGCCGCCGATCCGCGTTTTCTTCGAGGAAAATCCGTATCCCTTCGGCCCGGGCGGCGCAAAGGGCATCGGCGAACTGCCCATGGACGGTCCCGCGCCGGCGATTGTCAACGCCATCGAGCATGCGACAGGCGCGAGTATCACGAAAATTCCCGTGACGCCGGAAATTCTGATGGAAGCGATGGAAGAGGATTTGGAACCACAACTGGACACAGATGAATATGGCGGAGAAGCCTGACAAAGTGCGGATCGCGATGCGCGTGAACGGCCGCGAACACGTCGTGCACGCGTGGCCCATGGCCCGGCTGCTCGACGTGCTGCGCGAAGCGTTGCGCCTGACGGGCACCAAGGAAGGCTGCGGCGAAGGCGAGTGCGGCGCGTGCGCTGTGCTGCTCGACGGCGCGCTGGTGAACTCGTGCCTCGTGCCGGCCGTGCACGCCGAGGGCGCGAGCATCACCACCATCGAAGGCGTCGCGCGCGGCGACGAACTCAGTGCCGTGCAGCAGGCGTTCCTCGAACACGGCGGCGCGCAGTGCGGCATCTGCACGCCGGGCATGGTGCTGGCCGCGGTAAACCTGCTGGAAAAATGCCCGAATCCGACCGACGCCGATATCCGCGCCGGCCTCGCGGGCAATCTCTGCCGCTGCACCGGCTACATGAAAATTTTCGAATCTGTTCTGGCCGCGTGCAAGACGCAAAAGGAACTGTAGGGGCGGGTCTTCAGACCCGCCCGCTGTGAGCCGAATCGGATGCGTTCATTCGTTCCACAATTCGAATTGGTCACGCCGCGCAACCTGGCGGACTCGCTTGCGCGGATGAGCGCGGAGCCGGGAGTGTGGCGTCCGTTCGCCGGTGGAACCGATCTTATGGTGTTGTTGGAAGCAGGCAAGCTCGCGCAGCAGCGATTTCTCAACATTTGGCGTTTGAAAGAGCTGCATGGCATCGAAGCGACCCGCGAGCACGTCACGCTGGGCGCGCTGACCACGTACACGGAAGTGCAGCGCAGCGAAACCTTGCAGCAGGAATTTCCGCTGTTGTGCCGCGCCGCCGCGGAGACCGGCAGCGTGGCCACGCAGAACCGCGGCACGCTCGGCGGAAACATCGCCAACGCGTCGCCGGCGGCCGATTCGCCGCCCGCGCTGCTGGTGTACGACGCGGAGCTCCAGTTGATCTCCGCGCGCGGGGCGCGCTGGGTGCCGTACGCGCAGTTTCACACGGGCTACAAACAGATGGACCTCGCGCTCGACGAATTGATCGCGCGCATCCGCCTGCCGCGCCGCGCCGACGCAACGGCACATGTAGCGCCGGGCTTTAGCCCGGCATCTTCGGCGTGGCGGCAGTATTACCGCAAAGTTGGCACGCGCTCGGCGCAGGCCATTTCCAAGGTGTGCTTCGCCGGTGCGGCGCACAGGGACAACGGCCGCATTGCCGACGTGCGCATCGCGCTCGGCAGCGTCGCGCCCACCGTGGTGCGCTGCGTGAAAACGGAAGAATTTCTCCGCGCCACGGGAGCACTCACACCCGCGGCCGTACAAAAGGCGCAAGAGATTCTCGCCGGTGAAATCGCACCGATTGACGATTTCCGCTCCACGGCAAAATATCGCCGCCGCGTGGCGCAGAACTTGCTGGCGGAGTTCCTGCAATTGTAGGTTTGGTTGCCGGACAGGCTGGAAAGCCTGTCCTACCAAGGCTAAACTCTCTCCCATCAAATGGGTTCTACAGACACCATCGTAAGGTCGCGGTGCGTGGTGAGGCCGAGCGGTGTGGCGCCGGCGTCGATCCACGTGCGCGCGGGAAAAATTGCGGCCGTGCGCGCGTACGACGATGTGCCGTCAGGCCCGGCGGTGGAGGATGTCGGCGAACTGGCCGTGCTGCCGGGCGTCGTCGACACGCACGTGCACATCAACGAGCCCGGGCGCACGGAGTGGGAAGGTTTCCTCACGGCGACGCGCGCCGCGGCGGCCGGCGGCGTCACCACGCTCATCGAAATGCCGCTGAACAGCATTCCCGCAACCACGAGCGCATCCGCTTTTCGTGAAAAATGCGATGCCGCGCGCGGAAAGCTGCATGTGGACACCGGCTTCTGGGGCGGCGTGGTGCCGGAAAACGCCAAAAACGAAGCGGAGCTGCGCGCTCTCAGCGAAGCCGGCGCGTTCGGATTCAAATGTTTTCTCGTGCCCAGCGGCGTGGACGAATTTCCGTGCGTCACCGAGCGCGACCTGCGCGCGGCGCTGCCCACGCTCGCAAAACTGGGTGCGACGCTGCTGGTGCACGCGGAACTCCCCGGGCCGATCGAGACGGCGCTGGCCTCCATCGCCGGCAAAAACCCGCGCAGCTACGCGACGTGGTTGAAGTCGCGCCCGCGCGACGCGGAAAATTCCGCCATTGCCCTGGTGATTCGTCTGGCAAAAGAATTCCGCGCGCGCGTGCACATCGTGCATCTTTCTTCCGCGGATGCGCTGGAATCGCTCAGCGCCGCAAAAAGGAATGGCTTGCCCATCACTGTGGAGACCTGCCCGCATTATCTCTACTGGAGCGCAAAAGACATTCGCGACGGCGCAACGCAGTTCAAATGCGCGCCGCCCATCCGCGAGGAAGAAAATCGCGAGCGGCTGTGGAGTGCGCTGCGCTCCGGGCTGATTGATCTCGTCGCCAGCGACCATTCGCCGTGCCCGCCGGCAATGAAGTGCGGTGAAAGCGGCGATTTCCTGCGCGCGTGGGGCGGCATCGCGTCGTTGCAGTTGAGCTTGCCGCTTCTGTGGACGATGGCCAGCGCGCGCGGATTCAGCCTGGACAAAATCGCGCAATGGATGTGCGCGGGGCCGGCGCGGCTGGCGGGGCTCGCCGGGCGCAAAGGCGCGATTGCCGCGGGCTGCGACGCGGATTTCGTGGTGTTCGATGCGGAAGCGAAGTGGCGCGTGGATGCGGAAAAACTGTTTCATCGTCACAAAGTGACGCCGTATGCGGGGCGCGAGCTGCGCGGCGCCGTGCGCGCCACGTGGTTGCGCGGGAAGAAAATTTACGACGGCGAGACTTTCCTCGCGGGGCCGTGTGGCGAGATACTCTTGCGGGGCGTTTCTTGAGCGACTTCATACAACTCACGGATTTGGCGAGCGCGTGCCTGGGCGGCGTGGTGCTCATCGCCAACGACGAATTTTTCGCGCCCAAGGAAAATCTCCTGAAGCCGGAGAAGCCCGCGTGGCGCGAGCACGAGTACACCGACCGCGGCAAATGGATGGACGGCTGGGAAACGCGCCGGCGCCGCACGCCGGGCCACGACTGGTGCATCCTGCGCCTCGGCGTGCCGGGAATTTTGCGCGGTGTGGTGGTGGACACGAGTTTCTTCCGCGGCAATTATCCCGAGCAATGTTCGCTGGAAGCGTGCGCGCTGGAAGGCAAGCCCGGCGCGGACCAGCTCACCAGTCCCGAGACGCGCTGGGTGGAAATTCTGCCGCAGTCGGCGCTGGCGGGCGACGCGGAGAATCGCTTTGCCATTTCCGATGCGCACCGCTTCACGCACTTGCGCCTGCGCATCTTTCCCGACGGCGGCGTGGCGCGGCTGCGCGTTCACGGCGAGGCGCTGCCGGACTGGCGCTCGGAGTGCGGCGCACCGCACGGCGAGTTGAACCTGGCCGCGGCGCAGCTCGGCGCGCGCGTAGTAGCGTGCAGCGACATGTTTTTTTCCGCGCCGCAAAACATGCTCATGCCGGAAACTTCCGCGGGCATGCACGACGGTTGGGAAACCAAGCGCCGCCGCGGGCCCGGACACGACTGGGCCATCGTCCAACTCGGCATCGCGGGATTCATCCAGCGCATTGAGCTGGACACCTCGTTTTTCAAAGGCAATTTTCCGGAGAGTTGCTCGGTGGAGATTTGCGACGCGCCCGCCGGCGCCGCGCTCGATGCTGCGGCGTGGAAAGAAATTCTGCATCGCACCAAGCTGCAAGCCGACACGCGGCACGTGTTCGATGAGCAACTCGTCCACGGCGACGCGGCGACCCACGTGCGTCTGAATATTTTTCCGGATGGCGGCGTGGCGCGGCTCCGCGTTATCGGCACGCCGACGAAGGCGGGACGCGCCGCGGAGAGTCTGCGGCTGTTGAATGCGCTGCTGGACGAAGCAGCCGTAGCGGCGCTGCGGAATTATTGCGGCGCCACGCGCTGGGCCCAAGCCATGGCTGCGGCGCGGCCGTTTGCCGGCGTGGAGCAACTACGTGCGGCGGCGGAGAAATGCTTCACGGAAATGGCGCGCGAGGACTGGCTGGCATGTTTCCGCGCGCACCCGCGCATCGGGGAGAAGAAGTCGGCAGCATCTGTCGCATCACCCGCCGCGGCGGGCTGGTCCGAGCAGGAGCAGGCCGGCGCGCGCGGCGCGGAGGCGTCCACGCTGGCGGCGCTCGCGGAGGCCAACCGCGCGTACGAGGCGCGCTTCGGGCACATCTTCATCGTCTGTGCGACGGGGAAAACGCCGGCGGAGATGCTCGCCGCGTGCCAGCAGCGCCTGGCCAACGATCCGGAGAAGGAAATTTCGATCGCCGCGGACGAGCAGCGGCACATCACGCAACTGCGTCTGGAGAAAATCCTACAACTATGAGCGCCATTACAACGCACGTGCTGGACACGTCCGTGGGAAAACCCGCGGCGGGCGTGGGGGTAACGCTGGAAAAACATGAAGGCGGCGCGTGGAAGACGCTGGCGAACGGCGCGACGAATTCCGACGGACGCGCAGCGGACTTACTGCCTCCCGGCGCAAAACTCGAGGCAGGCACCTTCCGGCTACGCTTTGAGACCGGCGCGTATTTCCGCGGGCGCGACGTGGAAAGTTTCTATCCGCACGTCGAAATCGTCTTTATCGTGGACGACCCGGCGCAGCATTATCACGTGCCACTGCTGCTGAGCCCGTTCGGCTATTCGACGTATCGCGGGAGTTGAGGCGCGCGATGGAAATCAACTGGAGCGAGTGGGCCAACCTGATCCTGCGCTGGGTGCACGTGTTCGCCGGAATTTTGTGGGTGGGCACGACCTATTATTTTACCTGGCTCGACGGCCGCTTCAGCGAATTGGAAAAATCGGAAAGCAGCGGCGCGCCGCAGGTGTGGATGGTGCACAGCGGTGGGTTCTACGTGGTGCAAAAACAAAAAACGCCGGCGCTGCTGACCGGGAAGCTGCATTGGTTTCGCTACGAGGCGCTGTTCACGTTTCTTTCCGGCTGCCTGCTGCTGGGCGTGGTGTACTACATGGGCGGAGTGCTCGTGGACCCCGACGTCGCGCGCATCACGCCGTGGCAGGGCGTGGCCATCGGCATCGGCGTCATTTTCGCCGGCTGGGAAGTGTACGACCGCCTGTGGCTATCGCCGCTGGCAAAAAATGAAGCCGTGGCCTCAGTGATTTCCTACGCGCTGCTTGTCGCCGCGGCGTACGGGCTATCGCGCGTGTTCAGCGGGCGCGGCGCGTACATTCACCTTGGCGCGATGATGGGCACGATGATGACGCTGAACGTGTGGATGCGCATTCTGCCGGCACAGAAGAAAATGGTCGCCGCACTCGCCGCCGGCCAGCCGCCGGACTTGACGCTGGGCGCGCGCGCCAAGCAGCGCTCCAGTCACAATACGTTCATGGTTGTTCCCGTGGTGTTCACCATGATCAGCAATCATTTTCCAACGGCCACCTACGGCAGCACCTACGCATGGCAAACGCTCGCTGTGCTGGTGCTTGTGGGCTGGGCCGCCGCTGCGTGGATTCGCAGAGCATGAAAAGCAGTGGTTAGTGACTAGTGGCTAGTGTCTAGAAGAGATTCCTTCAAACATTCCAAAACGCCTTCCGCCTGCGCACGGGTCACGGAAGGAAATTGATCAAGAAACTCGTCGAGAGTTTCGCCGCCCTTTAGATAATCAAAGAGCGCTTGTACGGGGACGCGCGTTCCAACGAAGACAGGCGTGCCGCCGAGAATGTCCGGTGAGGATCGGATTAGATCTTCTTTCTTCATGCTGATCGATGCAAATGCCATGTTAGCAGATTCGACTTGGCACGGGCCCAGCAAGCGGAACGCCTACACCTTCGCGCGGGAATTCAGAATTTTCACGAAGGAGGCGGAGCGCAGCTCCTCGAGCGAGAGGCCGGAAAGTTTTTCGGCTTCGTCTTCGCGCAGCGCGCCGCAATTCATGGCGCGGAGAAAATAATTCAGCAGGCCCTGGCCGGTGGCTGCATCGTCAAAGACTTCGCCGACCAGCGTGGCCTGCGCCGCCTTGCCCACAAAATTAGTAAGCCGCGCGGAGGCGGCGTCCACGCCTTCGAGAAAAAACGCATAGACAGCGGCGAAACGGGTAGGCAACTGGGCCGGATGCAGGTCCCAGCCCTGATAGAAGCCGGTTTCGAGCGAGTGGCGGATGTGCGCGGCGTGCAGGCGCCACGCGCGATGCACCGCGGCGCGATTTTCTTCGACCTGCTGCGCCGTCAGCGCGGCGCCGCTCGCTGCACGGTGCACGGGAACCGGCAAAATATTCGTCGCTCCGTCGGAAAGCCACACGCCGGTGCCGGCGAGCGCGACCTGCATCATGCTGCGCGCGAAGTCGCACGCGGGATGGTCCATGCGCTGCTGCGCGGCGGTGATGGCGCACGCCGCGGTGTAGTCGTACGTGCCGAAGTGCGCGGCGACGCAGCGGCCGCGCGCGGCGTCCACCACTTTCGGCAGCGCCATTTCGCCGCGCTCGTTGAGGATGGATTGCGTGGTCTCCACCATCAGCTCGATTTTCAGCGCGCCCGCCGCGAGTTTGAGCGACGTTTCCAGCAGCTCGAGTACGCCGATCAGCGCGGTGACCTGCTCGGGCAGCGTGACTTTCGGCAGTGTGACCACGAAATTGTCGGGCAACTCGCCCGCGGTTTTTTCCACGAGCGCGCTCAAAAAAATATCCAGCGTGCGCAGGCTGCGCTCGCGCAGCTCTTCCGTGAGCGGTTTGATGCGAATGCCGATAAACGGCGGGAGCAGGCCCTGCGCGCGGCCCGCAGCCACTTCGCGCGCGGCGGACGCGGCGTGGCCGTCCTCCTCGTCGTCGGGACGATGGCCGTAGCCGTCCTCAAAATCAAGCCGGAAATCCTCCACCGGCTCGCGCGTAAGTTTTTCGCGCACGCGCGGATAAACTTTTTCCCCGAGCGCGGCGTCGAGCCCGATGGCCGCGGCGAGCGTGGCCGCGTCGGGCGCGAATTCGTCGAGCGCGCGCAGCGCCTTTGCGCCGAGTTTGCGTGCCGTGTCCGCGCGGAACAGGTGCGCGCCGCCATAGACGGTGTGTACCGGCTGGCGGCGTCCGGATTCGCCCGGATATTTTTTGGCGAAGGCGGCGTTGGCATCGCGCAGGCGTTCGGTGACGCCGCGCAGTTGGTCGGAAGTGAGCGTGCGCTTCATCGGAAGGAATATGAAACCACAAATGAACGCGGATAAACAAAGATAAAGAGTGGCAGGGTATCAGTGTGAGCAGCAGTGTAGCGCAGGCACTCTTGCTTGTCCCGAGCGAAGCCGAGGGGCCTGCGCGGTTTGATTTGCCTTTCGATTGTCACGCAGCCAAAAGTGGCTGCGCTACTTGCCGGCTGCGGCGGTGCCGCCGCCCATTTGTTGCGCGAGATAATTTTCCAGGCCGAGCTGCGCGATGAGTTCGAGCTGCGTTTCGAGCTGGTCCACGTGCTGCTCTTCGTCCTTGAGGATGATCAGCAGGAAATCCGCGGACGCGTTATCGCCGGCCTTGCGGCAGGTTTCCATGGCCTTGTTGTAGTCGGCCACGGCGCCCTTCTCCAGCGCGAGGTCGTTTTCAATCTGCTGCTTGACGTCTTTGCCGATGCGCAGCGTGCCCATTTTGTCCATCTGCGGCATGCCTTCGAGGAACAGGATGCGTTCCATAATTTGCTCGGCGTGTTTCATTTCGCCGATGGACTGCATTTTGGTCATTTGCGCAAGCTTGGGGTAGCCCCAGTTTTCCTGCATCTCCGCGTGCAACATGTACTGGTTAATCGCGCCCAGCTCTTCCTTGAGCATTTCCGACAGCACGGCGATGACTTCCGGTTTGCCTTTCATGGGATTCCCTTTCTGATGTTCAGTGACCGCAACGGGCAGCCCGCTATTGTACCTTGCCGAAACTCAAAAAATGAAATTTGAGATGTCCTTATGTAGCGCCGGGCTTTAGCCCGGCATGGGATTGGCAAAACATGCCGCGCTGAAGCGCGGCGCTACAAACACCTCGGCCCATCCTGCAAGGATGGGCCGTGGAATTCGATTTTCTATTTTCTCTTTTCTATTTTCGCTTTTCCGCCTTTACGCCTCTTTCGCCCGCCGCTCTTTCACCGGCGCGGGGCACACGATTTGCGGCTGCCGGCCCGGGCAGTGCGGCTGTTCGCCGGTGAACTGCGCCGCTTCCGTCGACCCCGCCAGCGCCGTGGTGGACGCCTGTCCGCTCGCAATCACCTGCGCCACCTGATCGAAATATCCGGTGCCGACGAAGCGCTGGTGCTTCACGCCGCGGTACCCGGCTGTCTCCTCGAGCGCAAACTCGGTTTCCTGCACGCGGCAGTACGCGGCCATGCCTTCCGTGCGGTAGGCGTGGGCCAGCTCGAACATGGAGAGGTTCAGCGTGTGGAATCCGGCCAGCGTGACGAACTGAAATTTGTAGCCCATTCTGCCCAGCTCCTGCTGGAAGCGCGCAATCGTTTCGCAGTCCAAATTCTTCCGCCAGTTGAACGACGGCGAGCAGTTGTACGCCAGCATCTTGCTGGGGAATTTCGCGTGAATGGCGTCGGCAAACTTTTTCGCTTCGGCCAGGTCCGGCTTGGACGTTTCGCACCACAGCAAATCGCAGTACGGCGCGTAGGCCAGTCCGCGCGCGATGGCCGCGTCCGTGCCGCCGCGGAAGGGGAAAAATCCTTCCACGGTGCGCTCGTCGGACGCGATGAACTCGCGGTCGCGCGGGTCCACGTCGGAGAGCAGCAGGTTCGCGCTGTCGGCGTCGGTGCGCGCGATGACCAGCGTGGGCACGCCCATCACGTCGGCCGCGAGGCGCGCGGCAATCAGCTTCTCGATGAACTCGCGCGTGGGCACCACGACTTTACCGCCCAGGTGCCCGCACTTCTTCGCGGAGCTGAGTTGATCTTCAAAGTGCACCGCGGCGGCGCCCGCTTCAATCATCGCTTTCATCAGCTCGTACGCGTTCAGGTTGCCGCCGAAGCCGGCTTCCGCGTCGGCGACAATCGGCGCAAACCAGTGGATGCCGTCTTTCCCCTCGGCGTGATTGATTTGGTCGGCGCGCAGCAGCGCCTTGTTGATTTTGCGCACCAGGTTCGGGCAGCTATCCGCGGGATAGAGCGACTGGTCGGGATACATTTCGCCGGAATTATTGTTGTCGGCGGCCACTTGCCAGCCGGACGCGTAAATCGCCTGCAGGCCCGCGCTCACCTGCTGCACGGCCTGGTTGCCGGTCATGGCGCCGAGCGCGTGCACGTACGCCTCGGTTTGCAGAAGGCTCCACAGGCGCTGCGCGCCCAGCCGCGCGAGCGTGTGCTCGATGTGAATCGAGCCGCGCAGCCGCAACACGTCCGCCGCGGAGTACGGCCGCGCGACGCCCGTCCAGCGCGCTTCGTCCACCCACGTCGTCGCCAGATGCTTCGCGTGTCCGTTCGCTCCGCCCTTGCCGTTCGTGCCGTTGCTCGCCATCTTGTCCTCCTCTTTTCTCGTCACTCACCACTCGCCACTTTCTTCATTCCGGCGTGAATTCGCCTCGCAAAATCATCTGCTCACTCAACAGGCGCGCTTCGCGAAAAGTTTCCGCAGTGCCTGCGTCCTTTAGTTTTCCGGCGGCGAGCTCATCGAGAATTCGCGCCAGCACCTCGTCGAAAAGTTTTCCGAGCAACTCGTGCGTGTGCGCGACGTCGCGGCCGTCCGCGTCCGCGATTTTCACCGCGCCGCGATGCTTCACGCGCTGCGCCAGCATCAGGCGATAGATGCGGTCCGTGGCCAGGTCTTCCATGTAGCCGTCGAGCAGGCTCGCGCCTTTGCCGTTGAGCACGCCGTTGCGGTAGCGGATCACCGTGCGCACCGCGGCGCGCGTGCCCTCGAGCGTATGCGTGCCCACGCCGTTGGGCCGCGGGCGCAAATCGGGATAGCGCGCGGCGTTTTCCGGACGCGCATGCAATTGGTTCGGCACGGGAAATTGATTCACGGCGATGGCGTTCTGGTCGGGGTGACCGGTCCACGCGCCGTCCATCAGCGCGTTCGCTTCGTTCTTCTTGTCTTTTTCGAGTACGGCGAGCGCGCGCGCGTTCAACTCGGCGTCTTCGCGGCTGGGATAGAGCGCGGTCATGCCGCCGATGGCCAGCATCCCGCGGCGATGGCAAATTTCCGGAATCAGCTCGCGCAGATTTTGGAAGAACGCGACGTTGTGCGGAATTGTGTTGCGGTCCGGCAGCACCCACGCGGGATCGTGCAAATGGAAATGGATCAGGCTGGCCATGTAGTCCCAGCGGCCCAGGTTGAGGCCGAGCAAATGCTCGCGCAGATGGAATGCAAACTCTTCCATTTCGAACGCCAGCGGATGCGATTCCACCAGCGCCATGCACTTGATGGTGTCGGGCGGCAAATTTTTCGCGCGGGCCAGCGCGCGAAAGAGGTCGCGCCACCACAGTGCTTCCGCTGCCGACTCCGTTTTCGGAATGTAAAACGCCAGCGGATGTTTCAGCTCGGCAGGGTCCACGCGAAAGGCGATCAGCGCGCAATCGAAGAGCGGCGCGGGAATCGGCTCGGCGAAAATTCCCGCCTGATGCAGATGCAGCCCGCGCGGGCGCAGCCAGATGACCGTCTTGCTCGGCTGAATGCCAACGGTTTTGTTGCGCTTCTTGTCGAAATAGTTGAGCGAGCCCCGCAGCGCTTCGAGAATGTTGTCCACGCCGCGCAAAATCGTTTCCCACGTGTTGGCGGTAGAGTCTTCCAAATCGAGCATCACGCCCGGCGCGCCGGAGTTGAGCATCTTCACGCACAGCTCGGCGTCGTCCGCGGGGCCGGTCATCTGATTGCGCTGGTCGGCGCACCACGCGGGAAGCTCGATGCGCCAGTCGGAGGTAGTCGCCACTGACGGCGGCAGATGCGCGGGCAATTCTCCGGCGTGCGCATCGGCCAATCGCGCGGAGCGCTCCGCCACCACCGCGCGCTGCTGCGGCGTGAATTCGGCGTGCAATTTTTCCAGGAAGGCGAGGAAGCCCTGCGGAAGGGCGGCGAGGCCCTCGCGGGAGGCAGCATTCATTCGCGTGCCGGGCGCAGCAGCTTGCATCGGGGCGGCTCCAGACGGTTCGTTCCTGCGCGCGATCGAAATCAGGTCTCGTTCCAGCAGTTCAATATGCTGAACTAACGTTCTACAGGTGAGCGTAACAACCAGGCCTGCACGGGTCAATAGTCCGTTCGGAATGTTGAACAGAAATTCAGCATGCGGTACTATACGCGGCGTACTAGGCCCGTTTGGTACGGAGGAGATCCATGAAGCAGGCCACCGATTCGCCCTCAGCCGCCGTCGAGCGCGCGCTGGGAATCCTGGAACATGTGGCGCTCTCCACCGGCGGGCTGACCAATTCGGAGATTTCCCGGCGTCTGGAAATTCCCAAAAGCTCCGCGAGCTACATCCTGCGCACGCTGGAGCGCCGCGGCTATCTCGCGCGCGACGCCGAGTCCGGCAAATACCGTCTGGGGCTGAAAGTCCTCGCGCTGGGACGCGGCGTGCACACCGGCATGGACCTGCGCAAGGTGTCGCTGCCGTATTTGCAGCAACTCGTGGACCGCACGCACCTCACCTGTCACCTCGCGATTCTCGACGCGGGCGAAGCCGTGTACATCGAAAAAGTGGAAGCGCCCGGCTTCATCAAGATGGACACGTGGATCGGCCGCCGCATGTACGTGCACTCCACCAGCGTGGGGAAATCGCTGGTGGCCTGGCTGCCGCCGGCGGAGATTGACAGCATCATCCGCGAACATGGCCTGCCGCGGCGCACGGCGAAAACTCTCATCGTGGGCGCGCGGCTGGTGAAGGAACTGGAAAAAGTTCGCGCGCAGGGTTTTGCCGTGGACGACGAGGAAAATTCGCCCGGCGCGCGCTGCGTCGGCGTGCCGGTGTTCGATAGCCCCGCGCACGTCGTCGCCGCCATCGGCCTTTCCGGCACCACCGGGCAAGTGACGCACGAAAATCTGCCCAAGCTCGCGGACTCGCTCAAAGAAACCGCGCGCAAAATTTCCCGTCAATTAGGCTTTGTAGCCATGAGATAGGATTGGCCACAGAGGCACAGAGGACACGACATTGAAAATAGGCCGCCGATGAATGCACGTCTGCTGATGAGCTCTGCGCCTATTTTCTATTTTCTCTTTTCTATTTTCGTATTTTGTAACTCTGCCACCCTTCAACTTTTCACTTCGATGCTGCCGGGCGGAGTGCCGTTGGAGTGGCGCGTGAGCCGGCCGAGCATCATGGCCACGCCGATGGCGATGAGGATCAGCGGCCACATCTGATGCATACTCCACCAGGAGAAGTAGTCGAGGCGGTCGATCTGGAAAATCACGCCGACGGTGATGAGCACAATCGGCCCCACCAGGCGGCGCGGGCGGTTCGCCAGTTGCAGCACGCCGAAGGCGATGAGCAGCAGCGGCCACCACGTGCGGAAGTACCACGAAAAATTGATGTAGAAAAACTTGTCGGCCAGAAACAACACGCCGAGCACGATTAAGACCACTCCCGGCAGCAGATTTCGCCAGGCATTATTGCGTTCATTCATCGCAGTTCTCCCTCGCTCTTAGGTACGCAGCCAGGAGAGAGAATGTTTCAGGGTTGAAAGGTAGGAAAGTTAATAGAGCTGTGGGACTGATCCCCGGTCCCTAGTCCCTGATCCCTGCATTTAAGCGAGTTTCTCTTCCGCTTCGGCCACGGTGGCAAAAACATTGAACAAGCCGATGACGCGCGTGATTTCGAGCACGGCGAGCGTGCGTTGTCCGAGCCCGGCGAGTCCGAGCTTGCGGTTCGCTTTGTTCATGGAGGCCATGGTCTGCAGCAGTGCGCCAACGCCGGCGGAGTCCACGATGATGATGTCGGTGAATTCGATGATGAGCACCGGCGCCGTCTCCGCGCGGACCACCTTCAGGAAATCGGGAACGGTTTGCAGGCTGAGCGCGCCGAGCAGGCGCAGCACGCGCTGTCCGGCGCGCGCGCCGTCGAGCTTGCGGATTTCAAGTTTGTCGGCCATAGGCGCGCATTCTAGCGAAATTCCCCTGCCAAGTGAAAGCACTAAAATGCGGGGGTAGCATAGGCTGTCAGCCTGTGCTCTTCGCGCTACGCGATTTGCTTGCCTTCCGCCGCCGTGCAGCTAGAATACTCCTTCGAGGTGCCGCATGAGTCCGCAACGAGCCGAGCGCCGCGCGCATCCGCGCATCCACGTCGTCGCCAAGGTGGAAGTGGAAGCGCAAGGACGGTCCTTCGTGGCCGTGGTGCGCAATATCAGCGCCGGCGGAATGCAGATTTACACCGCCAATCCCGCCGCGGTCGGCGACCGCCTGCAGCTCGCGTTCAGTTTGGCGGACGGCGGAAGAACTTTCCGCGTGCGCGCGGTGGTGCGCAGCGTCTTGCCGGATAGCGCCATGGGCGCGGAGTTCGAAGGACTCACCGCCGAGGACGCCGCCGCCATCCGCGCCTACGTCCTGCAAACCTATCGCGGCCACACCAAGGAGTAGCCCCGCGCTAGTCCCTCCGCGTTTTTGATCTCTCCCGTTCAACCCTTCAACATTCAACCTTTAACTTGTTTTTCTTGACCCCAGCCCCTAATCCCTGATCCCTGGTCCCCGATCCCTGTTTTCTGTCAAGCCCCCTGCGCGCTCTTTCCGCCCTGCTTCGGCGCCGCCGTTTCACGTTAACGCCATGATTCCCCGCCAGTTAGCCCGCGCGTGGAAAATTGTAAAATCTTTCCGCGAAGCGAATAATAACCCTCCGCAATGTGCTATAATAGAAGTATAAGCTAGAGAAAATGCCGGGATCGTGCCCGGCCTTTTTTGTTTGTTCTTGCTTGCGCTGTTGTAGCGCCGGGCTTTAGCCCGGCATTTTTGTTTGGTTTTGCTTGCGCCGTTGTAGGGGCGCTGCTTGCTGCGCCCATTTGGAGTGCGGCGGCTCGCCGCCGCTTTTCCTTGTGGGTCGCGGCTTCAGCCGCGACATTGCAAAGCCCGCGCGCATCGCGTACCTCTCTGCCGAAGGCGGCTTTTCTTCCCGGCGCGAAGCGCCTATCTTTCTCCGGCGCTCCTGGCATTGCTCTCACGTTCAACCTTTCAACGTTCAACATTCAACGATGTCCAAAGCACTCAATCTCGCTCACATCTGGCGCCAGATGGAAGACGTTCTGTTCCCCGCGCTGCGCCTCTCGACGCACGAGCGCGCTCTCTACGTCCACCTGCTGCGCCACTCCCGCCTCGAAGGACGCCGCACCGTCCGCGTCTCGCGCAACGACCTCGCCCGCGCCATTGGCCTGTGCGCCAGCACCTCGCGACACTATCTCCGCGTGCTGGCCCGCAAACAGGTCGTGCGCTTCCTCGACCGCAGCGCGCTCGGCTGCCTCCTGGAAATTCTTTTGCCCGACGAAGTCACCGCCGGCCTGGCGCACTCTCCCGCGTCCCGCGAACTCTCCTGCGCCGTCCGCGAAGTCGAACGCAACTCCGCCGGCCAGCCCCGCGCCTGGCCGCGTACCGACCACTTCCGCAGCCCGCGTTTTCGCGCCCGCATCCTCAAACGCGACGCCGGCCAGTGCTTCTATTGTTTGCGCCCGCTTCGCCCCGGCGAATGGACCCTCGACCACGTCAATCCCGTCTCCCGCGGCGGTTCGGATTTGGCTTCCAATGTTGTGGCTTCTTGTGTCCCATGTAACTGGGACAAGGGACAGCTCGCTGCGCAAGATTTCATCCGCTCTCTGCGCCGCAAGCGCATCCTCTCGCCAAAGCAACTCCGCTCCCGCCTGCGAAAACTGCGCTCCCTCTGACGTAGCGCAACGTAGCGCAGCCACTCTTGGCTGCGCGCTGTCATTTCTAAATCCCTGCGCAGCCAAGAGTGGTTGCGCTACTGCACCTTTTTTGCACTGCTCCACTCCCAATCTTCGGCTCGCGCAACAAGCCCCGCAGCCACAGGATTGTTCTCAATGTATGCACGGATGCGCGCAAATTCATCCTCATTACGCACCCAGTGATCGTAGGATTCCACCTGCCAGAACGGCTGCCCAGTGCGGCGCAGAGTGCGATTGGCTTCGCGCGACGTGACGCCTTTGATCCCGTTGGTGATGCGCCGCACGGCGACGAGCGGCGTGAGCAGTGCATGAACGTGATTCGCCATCACCACGAACGCGTGCAGCTGATAGTGATTCAGTTCCGCGTCGCCCCGGCGTAGCGAGTCCACAACGCATTTCGCAATGCGTGGATCCTTTAGCCACAGCGGACCACTCTCAGCGCAGTCGAGCAATCGGTCCGCGTCGCGGAAAGCTTTTCCGGCGGACAGTTTTTTCTTGTTTTCCTTGTACTTTTCGATGGACCGCGCTACTTCCTTCGGCAACGAGCCGTACAACCGCCAAGTAATGAACAGCGCCTGCCCTTCGGGGTGCCAGTGAGGAAGATTCCGCGCGTAGAAAACCATGGCGCGCACAGTGTAGCGCATTCGCGCAGCGCACTGAGTAGCGCAGCCACTCTTGGCTGCGCTCTTTTGTTTGACCTTTCTTGGCTGCGCTGGGTTTTCTCGCCTGCCGTAGCGCAGCCACTCTTGGCTGCGCTCTTTCTTTTGACCTTCTTTTTGCGCAGCCAAGAGTGGCTGCGCTACATTGACGAAACCGCCGCTACAGTTGCCGCCGCGGAGAAAATTCCCGGCGCGCAGGGGCGTGCTGGCACGAGTGCAACTGCGCAAAAGTAGAAACACGCGCGGAGGATTTTCTGCGTGCGCTTCTGCACAAGAACATTTTGAAACCAGCTCAACTAGGATCGCACCTCAAGCGCTTGCACTCACTATAGCGGATACCTTCCGGTCGGCGTTTGCGAGTACGCCGACTGCTACAGGAATTCAACTTTCCGGATTGCTGAACAGGGAACAGTCACACCCCGCGCGTCATAGCAAATATTCGCATCAAGCCTTAAGCCCTTGTCGTGCGCCATGTACCAACAATACCGAATCGCAGGTTCTATGACTATCGAGTCGTCGCCATCGGCTTCCTCGATCTCGAATTTAACTATGCACTTCCTCAGATCATTGCAGATTTCTTCATGGATTCGTTCCCCAAACCTATTTTCGTATCCGTTGCAGATATCTTCAATTATCTCGGGAAATTCGAGATAGTCATGGTTCCACATAGACTCCGCGTTGAAAGCCGAATCTCTTACAAGCATTGCATAGGGACCCGAATGAAGGCGGTTATTAGTTTTCAGGTCATAAAGATAATCGGGCACTCCGTCAATTCTCAGTCTTTCGAGATTCGCCCTCGCTTTCGGATCGTTTGGGATGGATATTATTGCCCGCCAGATTTTGTCCAGAGCCAAATGTAATGGAAGAATTCCCTCAGAAAAGTCTGTTCCTGCCGGAGCCCTTGAAAGGTGAAACCAGCAAACAGTATCCAGAGATTTTGTGGCCTTTCCAAATTCGTGTTCAAACGAAGCCAGAAGATTATCGTCACCGACCGCCGAGAGAAATCTGTGGACCTCCGCGCTGTTCGCACCGTACAGCACACAAAGACTTTCGATTGAAGTTTCGAATGACTCGCAGTCAAGAACTGTCAAAGAAATGCCCATCCAGTGCAGCACAATTCCAGAACGTGTGAAGCCGGGTCACGCACTCGGAGCTGTTGCCCCGATTGGAATGTACGCAATCCGACCGAACTTCTTGATAAACGAGCGAGCCTGTTCCTTAGAAATCAAACCGTCCTTTGCGGCAACCGCAATTCGGTACAACTCGACCGTGGAGAGCAACCCGATTGAGTTTTCCTTGGCTGCTTCGACAATCTCTTCGTCGGCACCCGAATATAGGCGTGGCCGTGCGAAGGGATGGTTTTCAAGGTCGTAATTGAGAATTAACAGCCCGCTAACTTGCGACGAGTCGGGTAGCAAGTCCCGACGCTTGAAAATCGTGCTCATACGTCCTAAGAGGTCGTTGTACTCTTTGGTCTTGGGATTCTTGTTTGCGGTTCCGCTGACTTCGGTTATTGCAAGGAATGCCTCGTCTTTGACCCAAAAATCTTCCTTTCTGATAGCTCCCCGGATCTTGGCATCAATATCCTCAACTTGGAACTCGAGAAACTCCAATGTCTTCTTGACCGCCTGCGACAGTCTTCTTTCCGGCGGCAATTCAGCTGCTTCCGTCGCCGTAAGAATGTCAGCGATAAATCCAAACCTCTGACGAATTGTCTCCTTCTCTTTTTGTTTGTTTGTTACCCACTCCTCGAACTCAGAGCTGCGCGTTTGTATTGCCCGGTCAATTATCTTTTCTTCAGAAAACGCAAAGTCTTCGCTGCTAAGCCAAACTTGCTTTTGTAGGTCAGGAAACAACTCAGGAAGACGCCGCGCGAGCGCCCGGAGAATTTCCAAGAGGACCGCCGTATTGTTTTTGAATTGCGGCAGCAAGAAATAGACGGGTCGATCCTCGTAGCTTGGCCCACCGACGTTATACGTTCCGTACGCTGCGATAACATCTCCATTTCGATTAACGAGCAAACGATTGTGCTTATAGCGATAAATCTTATTTTCCTCAACGGTAAGGCGCACATACTTGCTCACGGGAAACTCAATCTGGTTTGTCCATCGAGCCAGAAGATCGTGGAATTCTTGCAGATCTTTGTCCAGACACTTTGTGGGCACAACTACTGAAAGATCTCGGTCTGCGGCTGTTAGCTCCACCCAAGGGACTCCTTGAACGGGGAACCTGCCTCCCGCGCTGCCACCAATGAAGGAGATTCGAATTGGTGGTTTTGGACCAAGTCTTGAAAGGTTTTCAAGGATCTTAGGTTCTGAGTGGAGATTTCTAGATTCGGAGTTAGGTGGGGCGTTCTTAGGCACAACACTGTTAAACACATAAACCTCGTATTCATAAACGGGATGTGGAAGCGAATACGAGATCTTTGCTGCTTGATTTATTGACAACTCCTCACCGATGTACCCTAGCTCAGCTTTGAATCCCGCCTTTGACAACTCCTGAATTGAATCCGGCCCGAAGTTAACTAATAAGGTATGCTGCTCTCTTTTTCCCAATGCGACACCTCTTAGCTCAGTCGCCTAGCATAGCATTTCTTAGCGTTGCGTTTTTGAGCGAAAGCGGGATTCAAAGTGAGTCGCAATGCGGAATGAGATCGTTTGCTCTGGGGCGTAGGTCTTTTGGGGCAAAAGAAAAACGCCCAATTCGATCTCTCGAAAAGGGCGTTTCTGCCTGAGGGCACTTTGACAAAGTCGGATGAAATCTGCCAGAACCCGAACGAAAATCTGAGTCAACCAAGTTTCCTCGCGAAACCCGTGAGAGTCACGCGGGAGGCCCCGAACTTTCCGATCCCGCTTGCGCGAGCACGGAAGCTTCGGAGCGGCATCACTTTAAACCTGCTGTACGCATCAGGTGGTGATGCCGGTATCTTTAGAAAGGAGGTGATCCAGCCGCAGGTTCTCCTACGGCTACCTTGTTACGACTTCACCCCAATCATGAGCCATACCTTGGGCGCTTGCCCCTCTTGCGAGTTGGCGCGGCGACTTCTAGTGCAGCCCACTTTCGTGATGTGACGGGCGGTGTGTACAAGGCCCGGGAACGTATTCACGGCGTCGATCTGATACGCCATTACTAGCGATTCCGGCTTCATGCAGTCGAGTTGCAGACTGCAATCCGA